>JAESGM010000243.1_pt1 | contig 93027 bp, 85 predicted proteins | sample 9269721 | NCBI WGS metagenome assembly JAESGM01 (sample SAMN15720920, study PRJNA650825) | algae metagenome | isolation source: Komarekiella atlantica HA4396-MV6 and co-occurring heterotrophs from... | place: USA: Theobald House, Kauai, HI | collected 2009-07-29 | reverse complement strand
TTGGATCGGAGCTTCGAGGCCTACCGTCCGATCGCATCCAGAAACTGGTACCAGCCGGCGACCGCACGGACCGCCGGTTCTCGAAGCGCGTAGAAGGGCACGGGCCGCATGCGGCCGACGTCCAGCAGCCCGACATCGGGGCGTTCGCCGCGTGCGAAGGCGGCAAGGTAGCGCCCCATCAGGCTCGACATGGCGACGCCGGCGCCGTTGTAGCCCAAGGCGACCATGACCCGGTCGTCGATGCGGCCGACATGCGGCACGGAATCGAGCGTCATCGCGACAAGGCCGGACCAGGAAAAGGCCAGCGGTACATCGGCGACATCAGGGAAGATGCCGACCATCGCCTTGTGCAGCGCGGCGAAGGCCGCTGCGGAATCGGTCTTGCCGAACGCGCCGCGGCCGCCGAAGACGATCCGGTCGTCGACCATGCGGAACCAGCGCATCATCCGCTTGGTCTCGGTATAGGTCCGGCCCGTCGGCATCACGCTGGCGGCAAGGTTCGGCGAGAGCTTTTCGGTTGCGATGATCGCGCTGCGGAACGGGATGAGTGTGCGCTGGTAGTCGCGGGTCGCGGGTGTCAGGTCGGAATAGCTGTTGGTGGCGATGATCGCTTGCCTGGCGCGCACCGCCCCTCGCGGCGTCTCGACCAGCACACCGTCACGCTCGCGCCTCAGGCTGAGCGCCGGCGTCTGGCTGTAGACGGGGATGCCCTGTACTGTCGCATCGCGGGCGAGCCCGCGCAGATAGTTGAGCGGGTGGATGCCACCCGAGCCGGCATTGAGCACGCCGCCGACAAAGCCGGCGGAACCGGTCTCTTCGCGCACCTGTCCGGCATCGAGCACGGTCATCGTGGTGTCGCCGAGCTCGGCGCGGAGCCACTCAGCTTCCTTCACCGCATAGGCCAGCGTCTCATGATTGTGCGCCGCCTTGACCTGGCCGGCACGGGTCAAGCCGGCATCGGCGATGCCATGGGCGTCGACTAGCTCGGAGACGATGTCGGTCGCCTCATGGGCGATGTCGTACATGCGTTTCGCCATGCCCCGGCCATGGCTGGCGGCGATGGCTGGGAAGGACAGGCGGAACTTGGCGGTGATGACGCCGCCATTGCGGCCGCTCGCGCCCCAGCCGGGCTCGTTCGCTTCCAGCACCAGCGGTGCAAGCCCGCTGGCGGCGAGATGATGGGCAGCCGAGAGCCCGGTATAGCCGGCGCCGATGATCACGACATCCGCCTGCGCATCGCCGGCGAGGGGCGACAAAGCGGGCAGCGGCGACGCCGTCGCCCGCCAGAGCGAGGGCGCGGCGTCGAGGGTCTGCCAGGATGTCGGCGCGGCCGTCACAGAGTCAGGCCCGTTCCGACTCGACCGCGTCGGCAAGCGCCTTCAGCGTCGGAAAGTGATAGTCGGGCTTGGTGATCTCAGGCACCGCCGGGGTGCCGCCAAAGCCCTTCTGGCCCTGGCGCCGCTCGATCCAGCAGGTGGCATAGCCGAGCGACTTGGCGACACGGATGTCGTGATACTGGCTCTGGGCGACGTGGAGGATCTCCTCCTGCTTGTAGCCGAAGGCCGATTGCCGGCCGCGATTATAGGCAAAGTAGAGCGGATCGGGCTTGGGGGGGATCGCCTCGTCGGCGGTGATGCTGTCATGGAACGGGTTGCCGAGCGTGTGCGAGTAGCAGGTGAAGCTCGGCCGGTCGGCATTGGTCATCGCCACCAGACGGTAGTGCTTGCGCAGCCGTGCCAGCGCCGTGGCTGAATCCGGGAAGGCGGGGTGGCGAAGGATGGCGAGCTGGAAGGCGTCGGCCGTCGCGTCGTCATGGGGCAGGCCGAGTTCCTTGGCGAGGTGGATGTAGACCAGCTTCATCACCTCGCTGGAGCGCTCGTAATGCAGCTCGCGGCCCTTGAGATAGGGCGCGAAGATCTCGTCGTCGGTCAGCTTCGCGGCAGCCGGGCCGCCGAGGCGCCGGACCGCGCCGAGGACGCCGGCCTCGAAGTCGATCAGCGTGCCGACGACGTCGAATGTGAGAACCTTGAAATCGCTGAGGGCCATGGTCTTGCGTCTCTGCTTCGGGAAGGGGGGTCAGGCGCCGGCTTTCGGCACGATGATCGTGTCCTGCGGGTGGAGGCTGATGGCGAGGCGCTCGCCGATCGGCGGGATGCGGCGGGCGGCTTCGTAATGACTTGGCTGGCGCAGACTGAGCGCCGTGCCGTCGTCGAGCGCGAGGAAGACACGCAGGCTCTCGCCCTGGAAGACGATATCGGTGACCCGGGCTTCGAGCCGGTTGCGCTCGGGGCTGCCGGAGCCGTCCTCGACCAGCAGCTTCTCGGTCTGGATCGCGAGCACGAGCTCGCCGTTCGGCGCGATCGGGCGGGCGCTCTTCAGCACGGTGCCGCCGAGGGAGACGCTGTCGGAGCCAGAGCGCTGGACCGGCAGCAGCGTCGCCTCGCCGATGAAGCTGGCGACGAAGGCGTTGGCGGGATGGTCGTGCAGGCGCTCGGGCCTGTCGATCTGGACCAGCTTGCCATCCTTCAGGATGGCGACGCGGTCGCTCATCGTCAGCGCCTCGCGCTGGTCGTGGGTGACGTAGATGATCGTCGCGCCCAGCCGCTTGTGCAGCTGGCGCAGCTCGATCTGCATGTTTTCTCGCAGCTGCTTGTCGAGCGCCGAGAGCGGCTCGTCCATCAGGATCAGGCGCGGCTCGAAGATCATGGCGCGGGCGAGCGCGACGCGCTGGCGCTGGCCGCCGGAGAGCTGGCCGATGCCGCGCTCCTCGTAGCCGGCGAGGTCGACCATGGCGAGCGCGCCGCGGACCTTCTCGGCATAGGTCGATTTCGGCAGGCGCCGGGCTCGCAGGGGGAAGGCGACGTTCTCGCCGACGCTCATATGCGGGAACAGCGCATAGTTCTGGAAGACGATGCCGATGTCGCGCTTGTGCGGCGGGGTATAGGTGACGTCGCGCCCGCCCAGGTGGACCGAGCCGCCCGAAGGCTGGATGAAGCCGCCGAGAATGCCGAGCAGGGTGGTCTTGCCCGAGCCGGACGGGCCGAGCAGCGAGACGAATTCCTGCGGGGCGATGTCGAGCGAGACGTCGTCGAGGGCGCGCACCGAGCCGTAATGCTTGCTCGCGGATCTGATCTCGACGCGTTCGCCGCCTATGCTGGCCATGGCACTCTCCCGTCCGGATACAGCGACATCGCGGCACTGCGCAGGCAAAGACCGTTTTCGGGACGGGCCATAAGGTAGTCTTATGGCGATCCGCGCCGGCGCTAGTGCTGCTCGGCGGTGCGGACCTCTGCCGGGCCGTCACCGCAAGCCGTATTCGATGAGCTCATGAAACGGGATTTCGGCTCCCTGCCGCAATTGCCAAATAATCAGGCAAGGCATAACCTGATGTAATGTCAGAACTGCGCCGCATGGTCTCGTCGAGCAACGCGCTCTTCGTCTTCGAGGCGGCGGCGCGCAGCGGCAGCTTCACCCGCGCGGCCGAGGAGCTGAACGTCACCCAGCCGGCGGTCAGCCGCATGCTGTCGCGCTTCGAGAGCCATCTCGGCCTGCGCCTGTTCGAGCGCGGCGGGAAGGGCGCGGTCCTGACGCCGGAGGGCGAAGTGCTCTATCGCCGCGTCGCCGACGGTTTCCGCAGCATCGAGGCGGGCCTGCGCGAGGTCGAGCAATTGCGCGGCGGCAAGGAGACGGTGACGATCTCGGTCTCCTCCGCCTTCACCACGCATTGGCTGATGCCACGCATGGACCTGTTCCAGCGCCGGTTTCCCTCGGTCGACCTGCGTTTCCAGATGATCGCCGGCTCGTTGCGCGGGCCGGTCGACAATGTCGATCTCGGCATGCGCTTCCTCGAAGGCGACGAGGCGGTGCCGGCCGAGGCGATGGTGGTGCGCGAGGTGATGCTGCCGATCTGCAGCCCCGGCTATCGGCAGAGCGAGCCGGAAGCCGGGGTGACGGGCGAGGGCAACACGATCATCAACCTGACCGATTCCGCGCTCGACTGGGCCGAGCGCTATCCGCCTTTCAAAACGGGTCGGCCGGGGCCGGTCAAGACGTTGAGCTTCTCGGACTACGCCGTGGTGGTGCAGGCGGCGCTGCTCGGCCAGGGCGTCGCCTTCGGCTGGATCACAGTCGTGTCGCATGCGCTGAGATCTGGCGCGCTAGTGCCGGCCAGCGATCGGCTGACGCGCGGCGAGCGCAATTGCGTGCTGCTGACGCCGCGCAACCGCCCGCCGAGCCCGGTCGTCGGCGCGATCCGGGACTGGATCGGGGCGGAGCTGAAGGCCGAGATCGAGGCGATCGACGCGCTTCATCCCGGCCTCGGTTTGAGGCAGGCCTGCTATGGCTGAGGGTGCGCCTCAGCTCGCGATGTCGATCAGCACCGTCTTGTGCCGCAGGTTCTGCTCGACCGCCTGCCGGCCGAGATCCTTGCCGATGCCTGAGCTCTTGTAGCCGCCGGTCGGCAGGATGAAGTCGAGCGTGCGGCTATAGCGGTTGACCCAGACGGTACCCGCCTGGAGCCGGCGCACGGCACGCAGGCCGCGGCCGAGATCGCGGGTGTAGACGCCGGCGGCGAGGCCGTATTCGGGATGGGCGGCGAGGGCAAAGCCCTCGTCCTCGTCCGCGAAGGTCTGGATGGTGAGGACGGGCCCGAATATCTCCTCGCGCACCGCCGCATTGTCGGCCGTCACATTCGCGATGATCGTCGGCTGGTAGTAGGCGCCGCCATAGCCGGCCATCAGGCCGCCGCCGAGCAGCACCTCGCCGCCCTGTTCCCGGCTGGCGGTAACGATGCGGTCGATCCGGTGGACCTGCGCCTCGGACACGATCGGGCCGAAATCGGTCGCAGCCTTCCAGGTATGCCCCGGGGCAATCCGGGGGAGCTTCATTTTCAGCAGGTCGATCAGCGCCTCGGCGATCGGGCGCTGCACGATCACCCGCGAGCCGGCGACGCAGCCCTGGCCGGAATTCGCCAGGATCGAGCTTGCGATGCACGTCGCCGCCTTTTCCAGGTCGGCATCGGCGAAGACGAGCTGCGGGCTCTTGCCGCCGAGCTCGAGCGTCACTGGCTTGATGCCGCTCTCGGCCGCCGCCTTCATGATCGCCGCGCCGGTCCGGGTCGATCCGGTGAACGAGATTTTGCCGATACCCGGATGGCGCGCCAGAGCATCGCCTGTGACGCCAGTACCCTGGACGATATTGAAGATGCCGGCCGGCATGCCTGCATCGATCGCGAGCTGCGCCAGCCTGACGGCGGAAAACGGCGTCAACTCCGACGGTTTCAGCACGACGGCATTGCCTGCCGCCAGCGCCGGGCCGAGCTTCCATGAGGCGGTGCTGAGCGGCACGTTCCAGGGCGCGATGGCGCCGACGACGCCATAGGGCTCGGAGACGATCAGGCCGAGATTGTCGCTGCGCGTCGCCGCGACCTCGCCGCCGAGCTTGTCGGCCCATTCGGCGAAGAAGTGTATGCCGTCGGCCGTGGCCGCGACATCGCCGGTCACGGCCTGGGAGATCGGACGCGTCGATCCGACGGCTTCGATCCGGCCGAGCTCCTCGGCGTTCGCTTCGATGAGCCCCGCCCATCGTCTCAGGACGCGGGCGCGCTCGCGTGGCGGTCGCGTCGCCCAGCCGCTGGCAGCGACGGCTGCATGGGCGCTGCTGACGGCCCGGTCGACCGTGGCGGCGTCCGCGATCGGGATCTCGGCATAGTCGACGAGGTCGGACGGACGAGCGACCGGAAGCGTCTCGCCGCCGCCGATCGCCTCGCCGGCAATGAAGTGCCCGGTCGTGACCTCGATCGTGGCCGGGTCGAAATCACCCGGCATGATCAGAGCCCGACCAGGGCCGGCAGGCCGCCGATGTCCTTGATCTCGTGGGTGCTGTAATAGGGGTTCGACGGCTCATGGCCGCGATTGACGAAGACGCGGCGGGCGATCTTCATGTCATAGGCCGTCATCTGGTCGTAGCGGAAGCTCGACGAGCAGTGCATCACGTCCTGCGGGCCGCAGCCGAGCATGTCGAACATGTACTCGAAGGCGCGCATGTGCGGCTTGTAGGCCTGCGCGTCCTGCGCGGTATAGGCGGCGTGGAAGGGAGCGCCGAGCTTGGCGACCGAATGCGGGATCAGGTCGGTCATCGAGTTCGAGAGGACGACGAGCGGGATCTCCTTGGCGACCTTGGCGAGGCCGGCCGGCACGTCCGGATGCGGCCCCCAGCTCGGGATCTCGTCGATGATGGCCTGGGCGTCGGCCGGGTCGTAGGGGATGCGCAGGAGCTTGCAGGTTCGCTCCACCGCATTGCGGACGACGTCCTGATAGGGCTTCCAGGCGCCGAGGACCTCGTCGAGGCGATAGCTCGAGAAGGCGTCGCAGAAGGCGTCCATCTGCTCGGGCGAAAGGCGGCCGGCATAGGCGCGCCGGGCGGCCGGAGCCATCTCGAAATAGATCAGCGTGCCATAGCAGTCGAAGGTGATGAATTTCGGCCGGAAGCTGCTCATCGTCTCGCTCTCGATCGTTGCGACGGCTCTCTGCCGCTGGGAAGAGGCTAGAGCGCGAGCGCGGGGAGGGAGGCGGAATCCGAACGGCACGACCGAATATTCTGCCGATGAACCGGGCCGTTTCGGCATGGATTGCTGCGTCTGCCGAGGCAGGATGGACAGGTCGGGCCGCCTCGCCGAAGTTCGGCCGAACCAACCCTCAAGCGAATTCCCATGACCGTCGAAACCGTGCTTGCCGATCTCGTCGGCTTTCCCTCCGTCTGCCGCACCCCCAACGGCGCGATCATCGAGCATGTCCGCGCCTATCTCGCCGGCCATGGCGTCGACAGCGTGATCGTGCCGGGGCCGGAGGGAGATCGCGCCAACCTGTTCGCCACGATCGGGCCGAAGGTCGAAGGCGGCGTCATTCTCTCGGCGCATCTCGACGTGGTTCCGGCAGCGCCGGCAGGCTGGGTCGGCGACCCCTTCAAGTTGCGGCGTGACGGCGAGCGCCTGATCGGACGCGGCGCCGTCGACATGAAGGGCTTCGCCGCTTGCGTGCTGGCGAGCGTTCCCGCCCTTGTCGCCAGGAAGCTGGCGCGGCCGGTGCACATCGCGCTGTCCTATGACGAGGAGGTCGGCTGCATCGGCGTGCGCCATCTGATCGCGCGCCTGCCGGAGCTGTGCCCGCCCGTGCTCGGCTGCATCGTCGGCGAGCCGAGCGGGTTGCGGCCGGTGCTGGCCCATAAGGGCAAGATCGCCCAGCGCGTCACCGTTAACGGCAAGGCCGGGCATTCCTCGCGCACCGATCTCGGAGACAACGCGATCCACTACGCTGCTGGCCTGATCTCGGCGATCCATGAGGAGGCGCTGCGCCATGCGTCACAGGGGCCCTTCGCCGAGGCCTTCGCGCCACCCTATTCGACGATTCAGGTCGGCGTGATCAGGGGCGGCACCGGCATCAACATCGTCCCGGCGCAATGCGTGTTCGAGGTCGAGGCCCGCGCCATTGCCGGGCAGGAGCCCGCCGCGCTGCTCGGCTTCCTTCCCGGTGTCGCCGAGCGGGTCGCGCGCGAGGCCGTCGCAACCGGGCACAAGGTCGCGTTCAGCTTCGAGACCATGAGCGACTATCCGCCGCTCGCGCTCGACGAGAGCGATCCGCTGGTCGCCTTCACCGAGGCGGCTTCCGGCCAGGCGCGCCAGGCTGCCGTCAGCTATGGCACCGAGGCTGGCCGATTCCAGCGCGCCGGCATCGCCGCGATCGTCTGCGGGCCCGGCGATGTCGACCGCGCCCACAAGCCGGAAGAGTACATCACCGATGCCGAGCTTGCTGGAGCGATGGCGATGATCGCCGGTGTCGCCGACCGGCTCTGCTGAGACGTCAGAACTCGCCGATTGCGCCGCGGGAGCCGTCGACGAGGCGCGAATGCCTGAACGGGCTGGGGTCGACGATCGGCGTGTCGCCCGTCGCAAGGTCTGCTGCGAGATGACCGGCGGCGGGGCCGAGGCCGAAACCGTGGCCGCTGAAGCCGGCAGCGAGCACGAAGCCGGAGAGACCCGCCACCGGCGAGATCACCGGCACGGCGTCGGGCGTCGAATCGATATAAGCGCCCCAGCTTTCGCGCACGGCGACGGTCTTCAAGGCGGGGAACATCGCATGGGCACGCTCCAGCAGGGTTGCCATCGCACGCCCGCTCGGCGCGGGGTCGAGCACGCGGATCGTCTCGAAGGGCGTGACCTCGTCGAGCTTCCAGCTGCCGAAGGCTTCCGGCCCTTTGAAGAAGGAAGAGCCGATGCCGAGCTCTACCGCCTTCAGCCGCTTGACGAACATCGGCAGGAACTCGCGGGCATAGCGCAGCCCCTGCGGCGTGATCTCAAGCGTGCCCTTGCCGCTGATCGCGACGGTATAGCTGCCGTCTAGGCGGCGGGTCAGCGCGATCTCCGGGGTATAGAATGCGTCGAGGAAGTGCGGCGCAGCCTCGGTGCGCAGGCTGGTGGCGCGGATGCTCGCCTGCGGGAAGGCGATGCCATGACGGCGACAGAAGGCCGAGGCCCAGGCCCCGCCGGCGAGCAAGACCGCATTGGTGCGGATCGTGCCCTTCTCGGTGACGACGCCGGTGACCGCGCCATTGGTGATGTCGAGCCCGCGCGCCGCGCAGCCCTGATGCACGCTGGCCCCAAGGCGGCGGGCCCCGTCGGCCATGAGGGGGGCGGCTAGAGCAGGCTCGGCCTTGCCGTCCGTGATGGAATGCAGTCCGCCGAGCCAGCTACGGCCGCTGGCGGCGGTCATCGCCGCGGTCTCCGTCCCGGTGAGCATGGTCGTCTCGACGTCGAAAGCCTTGGCGGTCTCGCGCCAGCGCTCCCATTGCGCCAATTGCGCCGGGTCATTGGTGGCGTAGACGAGACCGCAACGGCGGAAGCCGCTGTCGCGGCCAAGCTCCTCGCTCAGTCTCTCCCAGAGCTCCATGGCGCGGATCGCCAGCGGCAGTTCGCGGGCGTCGCGGTTCTGCTTGCGGCACCAGCCCCAGTTGCGGCTCGACTGCTCGCCGCCGACGACGCCCTTTTCGACCAGCGCCACCGAGCGGCCACGCCGCGCCAGATAATAGGCGGCGGAAGCCCCGACGATGCCGCCGCCGATGACGACGACATCCGCGGCGGCGGGCAGCGCCTCGCTGCTGGCGATGCGTTCGATGGTCAGTGGCATGGATGGCTCCGGAGGCGGCCATGCCACCAAGCGGCATGGCCCGGGATGTCCCGGCGCAGCGGGACTATGCGGCTAGGGCAAGGTGTCAGTCACATCAGACCGGGCTCGCCGAGATCGCTGCCATCGACGAGGCGGCTGTAGCGATAGGGGGTAGGGTCGACGATTGGGGCATCGCCGGCGACGATGTCGGCCGCGAGCCGCCCCGCGGCAGGGCCGATGCCGAAGCCATGGCCGCTGAAGCCGGCGGAGACATGCAGGCCCGGCAGCTTGTCGACCGCGGAGATCACCGGCACCCAGTCGGGCGTGAAGTCGATCAGCCCGCCATATTTGTGCTTGATCTCGACGGTGGCGAGCTGCGGGAAGATCTCGGCGAGCCGCTTCTTGGCGAAGGTGATCAGCTCCTCCTGCGGCGGCGGGTCATAGGTCCGCATCTGCTCGAAGGGCGAGATCGTATCGTTGCTCCAGCGCATCAGCGCTTCCGGCCCGAAGAAGAAGGACTTGCCGGCGCGGATCGTCAGCAGCTTGTGGCGCTTCTTGAAGGTGCGCCAGAACGGCTGGGCATTGAGCATGCCGTGCGGCGAGAGCTCGAGCAGGCCGCGCCCGCTGATGCCGACGGTGAAGCCGCCATCGACTCGGCGGCGGATGGTGAGATCGGGAGTCGAGATGCCGCCCGTGGTGATCTCAGGCGCCGGCCCGGTGAAGAAGGAGGTCGACTTGATGCCGGCGAGCGGCATGCGGATGCCGTGATGGCGGGCGAACATCGCCGTCCAGACGCCGCCGGAGAGCAGCACCGTCGAGGTTTTGATCGTGCCCTTCTCGGTGACGACGCCGCTCACGCGGCCGGCCGCGGTTTCGAGGCCGCGCGCCGCGCAATCCTGATGAATGGTGACGCCAAGCCGGCGTGCGGCCTCGGCGATCGCGGGAACGGCCATGGCCGGCTCGGCGCGGCCATCGGTCGGCGAATGCACGCCGCCGATCCACTCGCCCTTGGCATGCGGCGCCATGGCTTTGGCTTCCTCGGCGCTCAGCATGCGCGTTTGCATCTGGTATTGCCGGGCCTTCTCGCCCCAGCCTTCCCAGGCATCGAGATCGGACCGGCGGGTCGTCAGGTAGGTCAGGCCGCTGCGGCGGAAGCCGACATCGGCGCCGACCTCCTCGGAGAGCCCGTTCCACATCTCGACCGCCCGCATCGCCAGCGGCAATTCGCGCAGATCGCGGTTCTGCTGGCGGCACCAGCCCCAGTTCCGGCTCGATTGCTCGCCGGCGAGATAGCCTTTCTCGACGAGGGCGACCGAATGGCCCTTCTTCGCCAGGTGATAGGCGGCGGTAACGCCGGCGATGCCGCCGCCTATGACGACGATGTCGGCCGCGGCGGGCAGGGCTTCGTCGCTGTGGACGCGATTGACCGGTGGCGACATGCGGCGTGGTCCTTGGCGGAGAGCGGTCGTGCCGGTGGCGCGGACCGGGAGCGGGAGGCCGATATTCAAGCCCGAACCGCCTGAAACCCTATGCCAAAGGAAGGGTCGGATTCGGCAGATTGTTTTGGTTGCCCCGGCAAAGGACGGGGACCATCGCTGGTCGTCTGTTGCCTATCATGAGGCGGGCCGACAACGGGCGGCCCATGCGGCGAACCGCCAGGCAAAAGGCGGCGACCGCGCAACGGCCACGCAAGGCCGCCGACAACGAGGGGATCGACGATGAACAAGCCGTCCATGAAGGCGTCCGGCCTTGCTCTGCCTGCTCTGCATCGCCGCGAGGTCCTGGCGCTCGGCGCCGGCGGCCTGCTGGCTGCCTCCGGCCTCGGTGCTCGCGCCCAGGGCAAGGCGCCCCCGCCGCCACCCGCCAAGCCGAGCGGCCAGGTCGTGGTCGGCCTGTCGCAGGAACCGACCGCCTTCAACCCGCTGATGCCCGGCATCGAGGTCGACGAGACCGTCTGGATGCAGGTCTTCAACACGATGTGGCTTGCGCAGCCCGACGGCTCGCTGGTCCCCGATCTTGCGGCCGAAGTGCCGAGCGAGGCCAATGGCGGCATCTCGGAAGGCGGCCTCGCCTGGAAGGTCAAGCTGCGCGAGGGCATCACCTGGCATGACGGCACGCCGTTCACCGCCGAGGACGTCAAATACACGCTCGAACTGATCAATGCGCCGGGCTTCAAGGCGCGCACCCGTGTCGGCCACTCGCTGGTCAAGGACATCAAGGTCACCGGCCCGCTGGAGATCTCCTGGCGCATGGAGAAGGCCTATGCGCCCTATCTCGCGCTGCTCTCCAACACCTTCATCGTGCCCAAGCACCTGCTGGAGAAGGCGGCCGATCCGAACACCGCGCCTTTCAACGGCGCGCCGGTCGGCACCGGCCCGTTCAAATGGGGCACCCGCACGCCGGGCGACAACATCCAGCTCGTCGCCAACGAGAAATACCACGGCAAGGGGCCGTATCTGGAGAAGGCGGTGCTGAAATACGTGCCGGACCAGACCGCGCTCTACGCCCAGTTCCGCACCGGCCAGGTCGACCTGATCATCGGCACCGGCATCCCCGCGAACTTCTATGCCGAGGCGGTCAAGCTCCCCGGCCGCAAGGTCGTGAAGATCCCGAGCGCGTCGCTCGAGGTGCTGATGCCGAACCTCGAGCACCCGGCCCTGTCGGACAAGGCCGTGCGCAAGGCGCTCTATGCCTCGATCAACAAGCAGGCGATCATCGACATCGTCTTCTACGGCCTGCACACCCCGACCGAATCCTTCATGCCGCAGGAATCCTGGGCCTACGATCCGAACCTGCCGAAGCAGGTCTATGACCCCGCGCTGGCCGGCAAGATCCTCGACGATGCCGGCTGGAAGCGCTCCGGCTCGGGCGTGCGCATGAAGAACGGCGTGCCGCTGGAGTTCGCGGTCTCGACCACGACGGGCGCGGCGCTGCGCGAGCAGTGCCAGCAATTGATGCAGCAGGACTGGCAGCAGATCGGCATCAAGATGGCGATCAACAATATGCCCGCCGCGGTGATCTGGGGCGACTTCTACACCCGCTCCAAGTTCCAGTCGCTGCTGGTCGGCACTGCCTTCCGCACGGTGATCGACCCCGATCCGGCGCATCGCTTCGGCTCGGACGCGATCCCGGCCAAGAGCGGAAACGGCGCCAACCAGATGCAGTGGCAGAACGCCGAGGCCGACGCGCTGATGAAGCAGGGCCAGGAAACCTTCGACACGGCGAAGCGCAAGGAGATCTACCAGAAGCTGCAGGTGCTGGTGCGTGAGGAATTGCCGATCCTGCCGATCTACCAGTACGCCCCGGTCGAGGGCTACAAGGAGGGGCTGATCGGCTACCAGCCCAATATCAACGCAAGGCAGAACACCTGGAACATGGGTCAGTGGTACTGGGCCAAGTGACGTGGGGGGCGATGTGAACCGCGCCGGCGCGATGCCGGTGCTGGCCGGGAGGAGGGCACCATGATCGCCTTTCTCCTGCGCCGGCTCGGGCAATCGCTGCTCTTGCTGCTGATTGTCTCCGTGATCGGCTTCGCCATCCTGCACCTGGCGCCGGGCGGACCGATGTCGCAGTTCGCAGCCGGCGGCGACATGACCCAGGCCGATCTCGACCGCATCGCCGAGCAACTCGGGCTCAATCGCCCGCTGCCGGTGCAATATGTCGAATGGCTCTGGCGCATGCTTTCAGGCGACTGGGGCGTGTCCTATCGCGATCAGCAGCCGGTGCTGCACATCATCTCCTCGCATCTCGGCGCGACGCTGGAGCTGATGCTGACCTCGACGCTGCTCGCCATGGTGATCGGCGCCTGGGTCGGCATTCTCGGCGCGATCCGGCGCTATTCGCTGTTCGACTCGCTGGCCACGATCGGCGCGATGATCGCGCTCTCGATCCCGACCTTCTGGTTCGGCCTCGTCATCATCTACGTCTTCTCGGTCGGGCTTGGCTGGCTGCCGGCAGGCAACCGCTACACCATGGGCGATGGCTCCTTCCTGAACCAGGTGCATCACCTGATCGGGCCTTGCATCGTCCTGGCGCTGGTCTCGACCGCGGTGTGGAGCCGCTACATGCGCTCCTCGATGCTGGAGGTGGTCAACCAGGACTATATCCGCACCGCCCGCGCCAAGGGTGTGCCGGAGCGGCAGATCCTGATGCGCCATGCCCTGCGCAACGCGCTCTTGCCGATGATCACCATCACCGGGCTGCACGTGCCGACTTTGCTCTCGGGCGCGCTGGTGACCGAGACGGTCTTCACCTGGCCGGGCATGGGTCGGCTCTTCCTCGATTCGATCAGCTATCGCGACTACCCGGTCGTCATGGGCATCCTGATGTTCACCGCCGTGCTCGTCCTGCTGGGATCCCTGCTCGCCGACCTGCTCTACGGCGTCGCCGATCCGCGCATCTCGAGGAGCGGGCGATGAGCGGCATGCCCTTCACCAGCACTGCCGAGCCGGCGCTGCCGCCGGCACCCGGCTTCTGGAACAGCCCGGGCTTGCGCCGCTTCCGGCGTCACAAGCTCGCTGTCTTCGGCGCGGCGACGATCGTCTTCCTGACGCTCGCCTGCATCATCGGCCCCTGGCTGCTGCCTTACACCGACACCTTCATCGACATCCGCAACCGCTTCGCGCCGCCCTTCTCCGGTCCGCATGTGCTCGGCACCGATCCGCTCGGCCGCGATATCCTGGCGCGGCTCCTGATGGCCGGGCGAATCTCGCTGGCGGTCGGCTTTTCGGCCATGGCGATCGCGATGGCGATCGGCATCGTCGTCGGCATGGTCGCGGGCTTCTATGAGGGTGCGCTCGGCGCGGCGCTGATGCGCTTCGTCGACGCGATGCTGTGCTTCCCCTCGATCTTCCTGCTGCTGGCGATCTCGGCGCTGATCTCGCCCTCGGTGCCGTCGATCATCCTCCTGATCGCGATGACCTCGTGGATGGAGGTCGCCCGCGTGGTCGAGGCGCAGATCCGCTCGCTGAAGACGCGCGAGTTCGCTCAGGCGGCTGTCTCCTTTGGCGCGAGCAACCGGCGCATCATGGTCCGCGAGCTCCTGCCGAACGCGATCGCGCCGATCGTCGTCGCGGCGACGCTCAATGTCGCCCACGCCATCCTGGCCGAGAGCTACATCTCCTTCCTCGGCTTCGGCATCCAGCCGCCGACGCCGAGCTGGGGCAACATGCTCGAAAGCGCCCAGAGCTATCTCACCAGCGCGCCCTGGCTCGCCATCATCCCCGGCGCCGCGATCACGCTCGCGGTCACCAGCTTCAACTTCATCGGCGACGGCCTGCGCGACGCGCTCGATCCACGGATGGATGGCCAGTGACAGGAGCGGTTGCCGAACTCTGGCGCTATCCGGTCAGCTCGATGGCTGGCGAGCAGTTGACCGAGCTGCAGGTCGAGTCCAGCGGCGTGGCCGGTGACCGGATCTGGGGGCTGCTCGATGCCGCCACCGGTCGCATCGCCTCGCCCGGCCGCGAGAAGCATTTCGTCGGCGTGCCGCGTGCCCATGCCAAAGTCACGGGGGAGGGTATCGCTCTCTCGCTCGACGGCGAGCGCTGGGCGGGGCCGCAGGATGTGGAGCTGCTGGAGGGCCTGTCGCAGGCTTTCGGCTTCATGCCGTTGCTGAAGCCGTTCGATGCATTCGGTTCGGGTGGGTTCCGCCCACGCTACGAGCATGCGCCGATCCATCTCGTCACCCGCGCGGCGATCCGGAGCCTCGAGCGGGAACTGCCGGGCAGCGTGATCGATGTCCGCCGCTTCCGGCCGAACATCCTCGTCGACTGGCCCGATGAGCTCGAAGCCATCCCGGAGCATGGCTGGATCGGGCGCGAGATCAGGATGGGGGACGTCGTGCTGAGGGGGCGCGAGCCCTGCGGCCGCTGCGGCTTCATCACGATCGCGCAGGAGGGCCTGCCTCTCGACGTCGAGATCCTGCGGACGGTGGTCAAGCGCCATGAGCGCAATTTCGGGATCTATTGCGACGTGGTGACGCCGGGCGAGATCGCCACCGGCACTGCCGTTATCGTCAGTTGAGACCAGGCGGCTACTCAGCCGCCTGCGCGATCTCAGGCACGTCCTGCCCGACCTCGGGGATCTGCGGATAGTCCCGCCTTACTGCGGCAAAGGCCGCGGCAAGGTCGAGCTTGCCGGCAGCATCGCGCATCACGGCGAAGAGCTTGGTCTTGGTGAAGAAGCGCCAATGCACCGGCAGGGCAGCGAGCAGCTGCGTCAGCGCAGCATAGTTCTCCGCCGTCCAGACCTGCTCGAAAGCGTCCCGCTCCGGGCCGAAGTGGAAATGCGTCTTGTGGGTGCGTGTCTTGAGCTCCGCCCGCAGCGCAGTCGTAGCTTCAGGATCAACGGCGCCTGCTTCGATCACCACGCCGTAGAGCGACCGCGCTGCGTCCAGGCTGACATAGCCGCGCTCGACGTCGAGCAGCACCCGCTCGGGCTCGCGCTCCAATGGCGAGCCGCGCCCGCCGCCGCCCGGCGAATGGATGTGGATCACGTCGCCGGGCTCGGCGACGGCGATGTCGGTGTTTCCGAGCACGCGCTCATTCGCCCTACCGGGGTTGATGATGAAGTTCGAGGTCTCGGCCGAGAGGCCACCGAGCGTGCCCCAGGGCCGGAAATGCGAGCGGTCGCGGTTGCGCACGGTGATGCGCGAGTTCGGCGAGAACACCTTGAACTCCATCACCGTCGCGAGCCCGCCACGCCAGCGCCCGGCGCCGCCTGAATCCGGCTGCAGCCCGTAGCGCATGAAGCGGATCGGCACCTCGGTTTCGGTGATCTCAATCGGCGTGTTCTTGAGATAGGCTGCGTCGGCGCCCGAGCCGTTCGGCCCGTCGCGATGCGGCATGCCGCCGCCGCCGCCGACCACCGGGTTGATCGCCGCGATGACGCTGCGATGCGTCTTCTCGTCGGTGGTCATCACGTTGACGATCGAGCTTGAGCCGGCGGGCGCGGCCGGCAGGCGCTCCGGCGCAGCGAGGCTGAAGGCGCCGAAGATCAGGCTGCGCAGCCGCGCGCAGGTCAGGCTGCGCATGCCGACAGCCGCCGGGAAGGATGGGTTCAGCACCGTCCCTTCCGGCGCGATGCAGGTGAAGGGCCGGGTCAGGCCGGAATTGAGCAGGAGCTGCGGGTTCAGCGTGTAGAGCACATAGTAGACACCGACCAGCAGCAGCGTATGGCGCGGGTCGGAGCCGGTCGGCACGTTGAGCGAGGAACCGAGCTGCGGGTCCGATCCGGTGAAGTCGAGGATCGCCTCGTCGCCCCTGATCGTCAGCGTCAGCGCCAGCCGGCAGGGATTGCCGTCGACGCCGTCCTCGTCGGCATAGTCGGAGAAGAAGTACTCGCCATCGGGGATCGAGTGCAGGATCTCGCGGGCCTGATGCTCGGCATAGTCCATCAGCCCGTCGAGCCCGTCCATGAAGCCCTTGGCGCCGAACTTGGCGACCATTGCCTGGATCTTGCGCTCGCCGGTGTTGAGCGCGCCGGCCAAGGCCTTGAGGTCGCCCATGTTCAGCGCGGGCTTGCGCACATTCATCATCATGATGCGCAGCACGGTCTCGTCGAAGGCGCCGTCGCGCATTAGCGTCATCGGCGGGAAGCGGATGCCCTCCTGATGGATCTCGGTGAGCGAGCGCGACAGGCTCGCCGGCACCGCCCCGCCCATGTCGGTGTTGTGGACATGGCCGCCGACGAAGCAGACGATCTCGCCTTCGTGGAAGATCGGCTTCCACAGATGCGTGTCGGGAGCGTGGGTGGCGAGATAGCCGCTATAGGGGTCGTTGGTGAAGGCGATGTCGCCCGGGCGATACTCCGGCACCAACTCGATGGCGCGGTTGTAGTTCATGCCCGGATACCAGGTCGCGCCGAGGTCCATCGGCACGGCGACGACGCGCCCGGTGCGGTCCATCACCATCACCGTGAAGTCCTCGGTCTCCTTGACGAACGTGGAATGGGCCGTGCGGTAGAGCGTGTAGGCCATGTTCTCGGCCGCGGCCCGGCAATGATTGGCCAGGACCTGCAAGGTGACCTTGTCGACCATGATCAGGCTCCCTCGCGCAGGATGAGATGCAGGTTGAGGAAGGCGTCGACCTCGGCCTCGAACCCGGCGGGGATGCAGATAGTGGTGTCCTCCTGCGCGACCACGGCCGGGCCGGAGAAATGCTGGCCGCAGCGCAGCGCCTCGCGGTGGAAGAGCGCGACCTCGCGCTCGGCGCCATCGAGCCAGACCGTGATGGAGCGCGCTGGCGTGGCCGCCTCGTCGATCGCTTCGCTCGCCGGGGCGAGCTCCGGTCGCGGTGTCGCGCCGGTGACGACGAGGCGCAGATTGACGATCTGGACCTCGGCCGCCTCGTCGTTGAAGTCGTAGATGGCAAGATGCTGATGGTGGAAGGCGGCGCGGATCGCCGTAAGGTCGCCCTCGACGAGCCAGCTTTCCGAGAGCGGCACCTCGATCTCGAAGGATTGGCCGTGATAGCGCATGTCGGCGCTCAGGCTTTCGACCACAGGTCCGGTGAAGCGCTGGTCCTCGCGGATCCAGGCGAGCCCGTCGCGCTTGAGCTGTGCCAGCGCCGCGCGCAATTGCGGCAGCGAAGCCGGCTCCGCCGCGGCGAAGACGCTCTGGATGAAGTCGCCCTTGAGATCGGCGATCAGCCCGCCGAGCGCGCTGACGACGCCGGGGCGGCGCGGCACCAGCACGCGGGGTATGCCGAGCTCGCGTGCCAGGAAGCAGCCGAGCATCGGCCCGGCGCCGCCGAAGGGCATCAGCGCGAAGTCGCGCAGGTCGACGCCATAGCGGGCGACGAGCTTGTTGACCTCGACGAACATCTCGGAAACGGCGATGGCGATGATCGCCTCGGCGGTCGCCTCGGCACTGCGGCCGAGCATGGCAGCGACCTCGCCGACGACCTTCTGCGCGAGGTCGCGGCGCATGCCGATCTGGTTGTAGGCGAGGGCGGTGTGGCCGAGGAAGCCGCAGGTCGCCATCGCGTCGGTAACGGTGGCGCGGGCGCCGCCGCGGCCATAGCAGGCGGGACCGGGCGTCGAGCCGGCGCTTTCGGGGCCAACCTTGAGCACGCCGAAGGCGTCGGCCCAGGCGATCGAACCGCCGCCGGCGCCGATCGAGGTGACCGAGACGCTCGGCACATAGAGCGGGAAGTCGCCGACGACCTCGCCGGTGCCGAATTGCGGCTGGCCCTCGATGATCAAGGCGAGGTCGGCGCTGGTGCCGCCGATGTCGAGGGTGAGGATGTTCCTGGCGCCGGCCTGCTCGGCGAGATAGGCCGCGCCGATCACGCCCGAGGCCGTGCCCGAGAGCAGCATGTTGACGCAGGCGCGCTTGCCGGTCGCGGCGTTCATCACCCCGCCGTTCGACTTGGTCAGCATCGGGCCGGCCGGCACGCCGTGGGAGGCGAGCGCTTCTTCGAGGGCGTCGAGATAGCCGGAGACGCGCGGATGGACGTAGCCGTTCAGGATCGCGGTCGTGGTGCGTTCATATTCGCGGATGACCGGCCAGACCTCGCTGGTGCTGAAGACGAAAAGCTCTGGCGCAAGCTCGGCGATCAGTGCCCTTGCTTCGGTTTCGTGGGCCGGATTGCGATAAGCGTGCAGGAAAGAGACGATCACCCCGTCGACGCCGCGCGCCTTGAGCTTCACAATCGCATCCGCGAGGGCGTCGCGGTCGAGCGGCTCAGCGATGCTGCCATCGGAGAGGATGCGTCCGCCGACGCCGAAGACGCGGTCGCGCGGGATGAGCTGCTCGGGGCGGGCGCAGAACAGCGAATACATGTCCGGCATGCGCAGCCGCGCCAGCTCGATCACGTCCTCGAAGCCGGCGGTGGTGATCAGGCCGAGCCGGCTGCCCTTGCGCTGGATGATGGTGTTGATGCCGACCGTGGTGCCGTGGACGAAGGAGACGATCTCCTCCGGCGGCACGGCATGGCGCTCGTTCAGGAGGTCGAGCCCGGCGAGGAGCTCGCGGCCCGGCGCATCGGGCGTGGTCAGCACCTTGATGGTCTCGACGCGGCCGCTGCCGGTCTCCAGCGCGCAGAAATCGATGAAGGTGCCGCCGATGTCGACGCCGATACGCCAGCTCATGATGGGCCCGCTCAGGAAAGGACGAGCCAGTCTTGATGAGGGGGCCTCCCAGGGTCCAACACCAAAACGGCGATGCCGGATAAGTCGCCCTTATGCCTGAGGCGCTGCGAGGGCGGGCCGGTCGAGATCGAGCTGCTGGCAGGCCGTGCGGATATGGTTGCGCAGGAGCTCGTGGCTGCGCGAGAGCGGCCGGCGCGTACTGGTCAGCAGGCAGAGCGGCAGGGCGACATGCGGCCGGAACGGGCGCGTCACCAGGCCAGGGAAATTGTGCCAGGGCAGGAGGCCGTCGACCACGGCGACCCCGAGCCCCTGCTGCACGAACGCGAGCGCGATAATCGAGACGTCGATTTCCATCTCAGGCCGGAAGGGCAGGCCTTCCTTGGCCAGCGCGTCGCGCAGCAATTGCCCGGGCAGGGATTCGGCGCGGTAGGAGATCAGCGTCTCGCCATCGAGATCCTCGGCACTGATGGAGGTGCGCTCCGCCAGCGGGTGCCCGGCCGGCAGGACGCAGACCACGCGGGTGTAGCCGACCACCTCAGTCTCGATGAAGGGCGTCGGCTGGTCCATCATGGCGATGCCGAGCCCGGCCTGGTCGCGGTCGAGCATGGTGAGGATGACCTCGGCGGGCACGACATAGGAGCGCACGCGCGTGTTCGGATGCGCGGCCCGGAAATGGCGCAGCGCCTCGGGAACGAAGGAGAGGGAGGGCGGTGCCGAGGCGGCGAGGCGCACGAGCCCGGCCTTGCCATGGCGCAGGTCGCGGGTGCGCCGCCGGAGCATTTCGAGATCGCCGAACAGGCGCTCGACCTCGGGGTAGATCTCTTCGGCCTCGGGGGTCGGGATCAGCCGGCCCTTGACGCGCTGGAACAGCTTGAAGCCGAGCTCGTCCTCGGTGTGCAGCAGGATCTGGCTGAGCGCCGGCTGCGAGACGGCAAGCGCCTCGGCGGCGCTGGTCAGCGTGCCGCAGCGCATGACCATGCGGAAGACTTCGATCTGGCGGGCACGCATCGCGTGATCCTAGAAGCTGCCGCGGCGGCTGTCAGCCGCCGCGCTCACCCTGACGATCTCGGGGCCGGCTTGATGGAACAGCTGCGCTGGCCCCGTATCGAATTGGATCGCCCGGAAGCGGACATTCTCAACGTCTGCTGAGAGCCATTTTAGCGCGTTGGAATCGGTGCCAAACGGACGTTCCGGAGGCTGACGTTCCTGATACTAGGTATGGGCCAATTCCGGAAGCGCAGTTGCTCCAAATCTGCCAGGCGCGCGCAGTTGAAAATGCCCGGCCTTAGGATCGAAAACAGAGTCTCAGCGAGTTTTTCGATCTGAATGCAAGAGTGTCCCTGGCTCAATAGTCAACGCTTCCGCAATTTGTCCCAAGACGGTCACGCTCGCAGAGACGTCTGCTCGCTCGATCGCCCCGACATAGCGACTGCTGATCCCTGCGCGCTCGGCCAGCTCCTCCTGGGTCAGCCGACGCTCATTCCGAAAACGGCGCAGGTTAACGGCTAGGACACCCGCGCGAACTTACGGCATTCATTGAGCAGGCTTGACCCTGTCAGGGTCGAAACACCATTCCGACCCGAGATGGCTTACCCCGATGCCGTTGACGAACAGCCCGATCGTCTCGCGGGCGATGTGGTCAACCGAGAGCGGCCCGGCCGGGTCGTGCCAGCGGGCGATCCAGCTCAGCGCGCCCGCTGCCGCAAAGGCGAGCAGCTTGGGATCGCAGGCGCGGATCGAGCCGTCGGCGATGCCGGCTTCGATCAGGCCGCGGAAGCGCTTGTCGATCTTGCCCTTGAGGGCGCGCAACTCCTTGCGCGTCTCGGCGGGGAGGGGGTCCTCGCCGACGAGAATCAGACAGCGCCCGAAATCCTCGGTGACAATATGGGCGTATTCGGTCCAGAGCACGATCAGCCGCTCGAGCCCGCTGCCGCCGCTGCGCCGGGCTTCGGCCGAGGCGGCGGCGGCATCGAGCCGTTCCAGCCCGATCCGTACGCATTCGAACAGGATCTCGTCCTTGCTGCGGACGTAGTGGTAGATCGTCGGCTTGGTGACGTTCAGCCGCTCGGCGACGTCGTCGAGCGAAGTGCGATGGAAGCCCCGCTCGGCAAAGGCCTGCGCCGCAACGCGCAGCACGGCCTCACGCTTCAGGGCGCGCTCGCGCTCGCGCTGCGCCGGCGTCTTCCAGAGGGCTGTCGCCATGGTCGGATCAGGCCCGCTCGATCGCGAGCGCGATGCCCTGGCCGCCGCCGATGCACATCGTCACCAGCCCGTAGCGGCCGCCGGTGCGCTTCAACTCATAGGCGGCCTTCAGGGTGATGATCGCGCCGGTCGCCCCGACCGGATGGCCGAGCGCGATGGCGCCGCCATTGGGATTGACCTTGGCCGGGTCAAAGCCGAGTTCCTTGGCGACGGCGCAGGCCTGCGCGGCGAAGGCCTCGTTCGACTCGATCACGTCGAAATCCCCGAGCGAGAGCCCGGTGCGCTTGAGCAGCGCCTGCACCGCCGGCACCGGGCCGATGCCCATCACGCCGGGCTCGACGCCGGCATGGGCATAGCCGACGATGCGGGCCAGCACCGGCTTGCCCTCGCGGCCGGCACGGCCTTCCTCCATCAGCACCATCGCGGCGGCGCCGTCATTGATGCCCGACGCATTGCCGGGTGTGACCGTGCCGTCCTTCTTGAAGGTCGGGCGCAGCCCCTTCAGCGTCTCCGCCGTCGTCGCCGGCTTGGGATGCTCGTCGGTGTCGAAGCTGATCGTGTCGCGCCCCTTGCGGACCTCGACCGGCAGGATCTGATCCTTGAAGTGGCCAGCATCGATCGCCGCGGCGGCGCGGCGCTGGCTCTCGGCGGCGAAGGCGTCCTGCGCCTCGCGGTCGATGCCGTAGCGCTCGGCGACGTTCTCGGCGGTGATGCCCATGATGCCGTTGCCGAACGGGTCGGTCAGGATGCCGGTCAGATGGTCGCTGGCGATCGTGTCGCCCATGCGTTGGCCGAAGCGGGCAGTCGACAGGAGATGCGGCGAGCGGCTCATCGTCTCGGCGCCACCGGCGACCGCGGTGTCGCAATCGCCGAGCATGATCGCCTGTGCCGCCGAGACGATCGCCTGCACGCCCGAGCCGCAGAGCCGGTTCAGCGTCAGCGCCGGCACCTCGACCGGGATGCCGGCGTCGATCGCCGCGATACGGGCGAGATAGGCGTCCTTGGATTCGGTCAGGATGACGTTGCCGAACACGACATGGCCGACCTCCGAGGCCGGCAGCTCGGCGCGGCGCAGCGCCTCGCCGACGCAAGCCGCGCCGAGTGCGGTCGGCGCATGGCCGGAGAGCGCTCCGCCGAAGGTTCCGATCGCGGTGCGGACGCCCGCGGTGATGACGACATGACGGCTCATGGAACTCTCCTTCAGGCTGGTTCGGCCTGCCGCTCGGGCTTGTACAGGCCCTCGATCTCGGCGGCATATTTTTTCGCGATGCTGGCGCGGCGGACCTTCATCGTCGCGGTGACCTCGTCATCGTCATGGTCGAGCTCCTTGACGAGGAGGTGGAAGCGCTTGAGCTGCGCCACCGGCGCGAGCTGGCTGTTAGCCTGCTCGACCTCCGCAGCGATCAGCTCGCGCACGCGTGCATGCTCGGCAAGGCTGCGGAAATGGGTGAAGGGGAGGCGGTTCTCCTCGGCCCATTTGCCGACGGTCTCGGCGTCGATCTGGATCAGGGCGGATGGATAGCGGCGCCCGTCCGCGACGACGATGCACTCCTTGATGAAGGCGCTGCCCTTCACCGTGTTCTCGATCTCCGAGGGGCTGAGATTCTTGCCGCCGGCGGTGATCATGATATCCTTCAGCCGGTCGACGATCCTGACTTGGCCGGCTTCGATTACGGCGACGTCGCCGGTGTGGAGCCAGCCCTCGCGCAGCACTGATTGCGTCGCCTCGGGATTGCGGAAATAGCCCTCGAAGACGATGTCGCCGCGCAGCAGAAGCTCGCCCTGATCGCCGAGCTTGAGCTCGGTGCCGGCGACGGCCTCGCCAACTGAAGCAGGCAGCAGGTGCTCGCGGCGCTGGCCGACCGACATGCCGGAGGTCTCGGTCAGCCCATAGACTTCGACCAGGGGCACGCCGAGCGTGCGGAAGAACTGGACGATGCGCGGCGGGATCGGCGCCGCGCCGGTGAGCGCGACCTTGGCCTTGCGCAGGCCGATGAAGTTCTGCAGGGCCCGGAAGATGACGAGGTGGTAGAAGGCCGCGATCGCCGTCTCGCGCAGGCTGCGCGCCGCCTTCGGCTTGGTGGCGAAGGGCTCGCAGGCGGCAAGGCCGGCCTCGAACAGCCGCCGGCGCCAGCCGCCGGCCTCCATCAGCTTGATGTGGATCGACGCGTGCAGCTTCTCCCAGATGCGGGGGACGCCGAGGAAGAGCGTCGGTGCAATCTCGCGCAGATCCTCCTGCACGGTGCGGATCGACTCGCCGAAGGAGACGCAGGAACCGCTATAGATCGGCGCCATGGTGCTCAGCATCTGCTCGGCGACATGGCAGAGCGGCAGATAGGAGAGGTTGGTCGTCGTCGCGTCATAGCCGAGCCGCTCGACGACGCCGGCCGCCTGGGCGCGCATGTTGCGATAGCTCAGCATCGCGCCCTTGGGCTTGCCGGTCGAACCGGAGGTGTAGACCATCAGGCCGATATCGGCCGGCGTCTGCGCGGCGAGGCAGGCGTCGACCAGCCCGGGATGCGTGGTCTCGTACTCCGAGCCGAGGCGCAGTACCTCGGCGAAGGCGACGACCAGCTCCGCGGCGTAGCCGCGCAGGCCCTTGGGATCGATCACCACGATCCGCTTCAGCCGCGGCAGTTCCTCCAGCCGCTCCAGCACCTTGTCGGTCTGCTCCTGGTCCTCGCAGACGACGATCTCGACTTCGGCATGGCCCAGAACATAGGCGACTTCGTTGGCTGGGCTGGTCGCATAGACGCCGATCGCGACCGCATTGACCATGCCGGCGCCGAGCTGGGCGACGACCCATTCGGCCCGGTTCTCGGAGAGGATGCCGACATGGCCGCCTTCCCCCAAGCCGAGCGCGCGCAGGCCGAGGCCGAAATGGCGGGCGCGCCGGTCGTACTGCGCCCAGCTGATCGGCAGCCAGATGCCGAAATCCTTCTGCCTGAGCGCGATGCGCTCCGGCATGGTTCGCGCATTGTCGCGCAGCATCTGCGGCAAAGTGAGGTTCGGAAGCTCGCGCATCGCCACCATCCTCACGAGAGCCAGCGCTTGCGGCGCTTGTAGTGCTTGATGTCGCGATAGCTGCGCTCACCCCCGGCGCCGCCGAGGCCGAGATAGAATTCGCGCACGTCCTGGTCGCGCATCAGCTTCTCGACCGGCCCGTCGATCACGACCTTGCCCATTTCGAGGATGTAGCCGTAGTTCGCCACCGCGAAGGCGACTGCGGCGTTCTGCTCGACCAGCAGCATCGAGACCTTCTGCTCGGCGTTGATGCGGGCGATGATCGCAAAGATCTCCTCGACCAGCTTGGGCGCGAGGCCGAGCGAGGGCTCGTCGAGCAGGATCAGTGAGGGCCGCGCGATCAGCGCCCGGCCGATCGCCAGCATCTGCTGCTCGCCGCCGGAGAGATAGCCGGCGAGCCCTTTCCGGCGCTCGTGCAGCCGGGGAAAGTAACTGTAGACTAGGTCGAAATCGGCTGCGGGCAGCTTGCGCCCGGTCAGCGCGAAGGTCGCGGCAGTGAGGTTCTCCTCGACGGAGAGGTCCTCGAAGATCCGCCGCCCCTCCATGACGTGGAAGAGGCCGCGCCGGACGAGGCCATGAGGGGTGAGGGCAGCGATGTCGTCGCCGCGGAAGCGGATGGCGCCGGCGGTGACGTCGCCATCCTCGAGCGAGAGCAGGTTCGACACCGCCTTGAGCAGCGTCGACTTGCCGGCGCCGTTCGAGCCGAGAAGGGCGACGATCTCGCCCTCCGGCACTTGCAGCGACAGCCCGCGCAGCACCTGCACGGTCCGGTTATAGACCACCTCGACATTGTTGACGTCGAGCACCGCGGAACCGGCCATGACATCTAGCCTTTCACTGAGCCGCCGCGATTACAGCTTGATCCAGTCGGAAGCCGGCTGCATCTGCTTGGCTTTCGCGTCGAAGCGATAGATGCGCCCGACCGGCACGGAATTGCCGGGGATCGAGATCGGCACGCCGAACAGGCCGCCGGTGTCGAAATCCTTGATGCTGTTGAGCCCGGCCTTGAGGTTGGTGCCGTTGAGCTCCTTGCCGGCGTCGAGCGTGCGCTTCACCGCTTCCGCCATCAGCATGGCGGTTACGAAGCCCTGGAGATAGCCGGTCGACTGGTATTCCGGCCGCATCTGCCGGATCTTCTCCAGCATCGGCGAGGAGCCGTCCTTGTCGTAGTAGTAACGGTAGGGCATCACGCCCATGAAGCCCTCGGCCGCGTCGCCCATGCGCTGCACGGTCGAGTTGTCCATGGTCCAGAACGTGCCCATGAACTGGCTCTTCATGCCCATCTGCTTCGCCTGCGTGACGAATTCCGGGATCGGCGCCAGCACATAGCCGTGGAAGATCGTGAAGTCGGGATTGGCGCGGCGCAGCTTCAGCACCTCTGTGGAGACGTCGACGCTGCCGGGGGGCGTCACGATCTTCTCGACGACGCTGAGCTTCAGCTCCTTGGCGACGGCCTCGCTCGGCGCGATCGGATCGCGCCCGAACTCGCTGTCGGAATAGACGAAGGCGACGCGCGCGCCCGGCTTCTCCTTGGCGATGTAGCGCAGCAGGATGCCGAACATCTCGGTGTAGTCAGGCCCGGCCATGAACTGCAGCGGGAACTTCTTGGGATCGTTGAGCTCGGTCGCGAAGGAGGCGCCGGCCATGATCATGCTGCCGCGGCGCTCAAGCTCGGGATTGATCGTCTTCGAGAAGCCGGTCGAGTCGCCATAGTAGAGCGAGACCTTGTCCTGACCGGTGATCTTGTTGAAGGCGGCGACCGAGGCGTCGACCTTGTAGGCGGTGTCCTCGGCGACATACTTGATCTTGCGGCCCTTGATGCCGCCGCCATCGTTCAGGATCTTGAGATAGTCCTGGATGCCGGCATGGATGCCGACGCCGGCGAAGGCGAAGACGCCGGTCAGCGGGATCGAGCCGCCGAGCACGATATCGCCGCCCTCCTGCGCTGCGAGCGGCCTGACGCCGAGTGTCAGGGCGCCGACGAGCGCTGTGGTGCCGGCCAGGAGCTGGCGCCTGTCGATGAGCTTGGTCATGTCATCCTCCCGTGGTTTGGCTGCTCTTGCCGGCAGCGGTTTCTGCGAAGTCCTCAGGTCCTGAACGGCCAGAGATGGAAGAAGCGCCGCAGGCGCCGCCAGATCTCGGCGAGGCCGCGCGGCTCGAAGATCAGGAAGCCGACGATCAGCCCGCCGAAGACGATGGTGCGCACCGGCGCCAGCGCTGCGAGCGCGTCCGGATAGAATGGCGTCGCCCAGTTCGCGACGAACTTCAGGAGCTCCGGCACCAGCGTCATGAAGACCGCGCCGAGGATGCCGCCGAGGATCGTGCCCATGCCGCCGACGATGATCGCGGCGAGATAGAATATCGAATTGACCAGCGGGAAGCTCTCCGGCGTGACGACGCGGAAGAAATAGGCCCAGAGCCCGCCGGCGAGGCCTGCATAGAAGGACGAGATCGCAAAGCTGGTCAGCTTGTAGCGCAGCAAGGGTATGCCGAGCACCTCGGCCGAGATGTCGCGGTCGCGGATAGCGATAAAGGCGCGCCCGATCCTGGTGCGCAGCAGGTTGGCTGCGCCGAGCACCATCAGGCAAGTCACCGGCATGATCAGCCAGTAGAGCAGGAAGGGCTGGTCGAGGTTGAGGCCGAACAGGCGGGCCGGCGGCATCGACAGGCCGCGCGACTCGCCGGTCAGTGACCAGTGCGAGAACAGGAAATGCAGGATGACCGAGGCCGCGATCGTCGCGATGGCGAGATAGAGCCCCTTCACCTTCAGGCTGGGAATGCCGACGAGGACGCCGATCGCCGCCGCGAAACTCGCGCCAATCAGCAGGTTGAGCAGGAAGGGCGTGCCGAGCCGGATCTCAAGCACCGCGACCGTATAGGCGCCGACGCTCATGAAGGCGGCTTGGCCGAGGCTGACGAGGCCGGTATAGCCGGTGAGCAGGTTCAGGCCCGTCGCGCTCGCGACATTGATCGCGCAGAGGCAGGCAAGGAAGAGCCAGTATGGGCTGGCGACGAACGGAAAGGCGATCGCAGCGAGCGCGAGCAGCACCAGCAGGGTGCGCTGTACGGAGGTGTCGAACAGCGCCTCGTCGGCGGCATAGCTGGTCTTGAGCGTGCCGATCCGCATGGGCTCACAGCCTCTCGATCTCGTGCGTGCCGAACAGCCCGTACGGACGGACCATCAGCAGCACGAGCAGCAGCGCGAAGGTGACGACGAGCTTGAACTCGCCGCCGAGGAAGGCGCCGGCGAGCGCCTCGACCAGTCCGATCAAGAGGCCTCCGACCAGCGCGCCGGCGATCGAGTCGAGCCCACCGATGATAACGACGACGAGGACGGAGAGGCCGAACACGCCCATGGTCGGCGAGATACCGCCGATCGCCCCGACCAGCACGCCCGCACCCGCAGCGGTCGCGCAGGCGAGGATCCAGGCCACGGAGAAGACGCGCGGCACGTCGATGCCGACCGAATAGGCGGCGCCTTGGTCGGCCGCTGTCGCCTTTAACGCGACACCGCCGCGCGAGAAGCGAAACAAAGCAAGGAAGAGCCCGATCACCACAGCCGCGGCGACGAAGCCGATCGCGACCTTGGGCGCGAGATAGGCCTCGCCGATGAAGACCGGAGCCGAGGGCATGAATTCGGGCAGGCGCAGCGGGTCGGCGCCGCAGCCGAGCTGGACCACGCCGGCGAGGATCGAGCCAAGGCCGATCGTCACCATGAACACCGAGATCGGGCTCTCGCCCAGCATCGGCCGGATCAGGGCGCGCTCGACCAGCCAACCGAGCGCGCCGCCGGCCGCGATCGCGAGCGGCAGCGCCAGCCAGGGCGAGAAGCCGAGCCCGGCCGCGAAACCGAGGAAGGCATAGCCGCCGAGCATCAGGATCTCACCGATCGCCAGATTCACGACGCGCGTGGCCTTGTAGATCAGCACGAAGGCGACGCCGGTCAGCGCATAGAGCGCGCCGGCGCCGAGGCCGGCGAGCGTAACTTCAGCGAGGAAGAGTGCGTCCATCACGCCGCCTCCGCCTTGATCCGACGCGCAATCGCGCCGACATCGCCCGAGCCGAGATAGGCGGCGATCACCGCGTCGTTGCCCTGGACCTCGCGCGGCGTGCCGCTGGCGATGACCTGGCCGAAATTCAGCACGACGACATGGTCGGAGATGTCCATCACCATGCCCATGTCGTGCTCGACCATCAGGATGGTCACGCCCCATTCCTCCTTCACGTCGAGGATGAAGCGGGCCATGTCCTCGGTCTCCTCGCGATTCATGCCCGCGACCGGCTCGTCGAGCATCAGGATGCGCGGACGCATCGCCAGCGCGCGCGCCAGCTCGACGCGCTTCTGCAAGCCGTAGGAAAGCGTGCCGACCGAGGCGTTGCGGATGTGCTGGATCTCGAGGAAGTCGATGATGCGCTCCTCGATCTCGGCGCGCAGCTCGAGTTCCTCCTTCTGGGCCCGGCCCCAATAGAACAGCGCGTCGAGCACGCCGGTGCGCATATGGGCGTGGCGGCCGAGCTTGATGTTGTCGAGCACGGTCATGCCGCGGAACAGCGCGATGTTCTGGAAGGTGCGGGCGAGGCCCCGCGCCGCCCGCTGCGGGGCGCGCACGCCGTCGAGGCTCTCTCCGGCGAAGCGGATGCTGCCGGCCTGCGGCCGGTAGAAGCCCGAGATCGTGTTGAACAGCGAGGTCTTGCCGGCGCCGTTCGGGCCGATCACCGCTGTGATCGCGCCCTCTGGCACCTTGAACGAGACGTCGGTGAGTGCCCGCACCCCGCCGAAGGCGAGCGAGACGCCCGAGACCTCGAGGATGGGCGAAGCCGCCATCTCAGCGCCCCTCGAATTGCGGCGGACGCTTGGCCAGGAAGGCCTGCGCACCCTCCCTGAAGTCTGCCGTGCGCGTGCCGGCGAGGAAAGCCTCGCGTTCGAGGTCGAGCTGGGCGGGAAGGTCGTTGCCGAGGGAGCGGCCGACGAGATGCTTGATCCGGGCATAGGCAGCGGTCGGGCCCTGCGCCAGGCGGCGTGCCAGTGCCGTGGCTTCGGATTGCAACGAAGCGGCCGGCACCACTCGGTTGACCAGGCCGATCGCCTGCGCTTCGGCCACGCTGAGGGGCTCGGCCAGCAAAGCGAGTTCGAGCGCCTTGCGAGTGCCGACGAGACGCGGCAGCCGATAGGTCGCCGAGCCGTCCGGGGAGGCGCCGATGCGGGAATAGGCCATGGTGAAGACGGCATCGTCGGCCGCGATGCAGAGATCGCAGGCCATTGCGAGGCTGAAACCCGCACCTGCGACCGGTCCCTGCACGGCGGCGAGCGTCGGCAGCTTCAGGGCATCGAGCGCCTGCAAGGCAGCGTGAAACGGGTCGATGATCGCCTCGACCGCGGCGGTCGGAGCTTCGCCCGCGAAGCTGGCGACATCGCCACCGGCGCAGAAGGCGCGGCCTTCGCCACGCAACAGCAGCACTCGGGCCGTGCCATCCTGCTCGACCCGCGCGATCGCATCCGCAAGAGCTCGCGCCATCTGCGCGTCGATCGCGTTGAGCATGCGCGGACGATTGAGCGTGACGATGGCGACGGCCTGCTCGATCGCGAGCAGAACCGGGCTCCCGGCCTGGTCCATGACGTTCCCCTTGAGCCCGCGATCGTTCTGCCGCGGTGCTTTCAGCTCTACTTGATATTCCTGAGCTTACTCATGAGTAAGGCGAAACTCGAAAGAGAGCGCTATGCGCAATTGCGCACGACCGGGATTGTCGAAAGGGAACGAGTCGATCGAACCAGAAATCGAATTTCAGGATGTAGCTCGACGAACATTCGCGGCGTTTCGCACGAATGATCTTCAGTAGGGCCGCCTGGCTGCCTCCGCCAAGCCAGACGCCGGAAGAGCCCGGCTGGCAATGAGCTGGAAGAGCTTGCGGGTCTACGCTCAGCGGAGCGGTGGACGGGTATGTGCTCCCGGTCCCGCGCTGATCCTCCATGACGCTCACCTGGCAACACGCCCCCATCGTCTCTTTCGCGACGGATACGGGCTTGGTCCCGGATTGACATTGTGCACAGTTTGTTATAGGAATAATAACCTATATAGACTAAAAGTCATATCGAGGTGCTGATGTCCGCAACGCCGCGCCTAGCTCTCCCGTTTCTGGCAGCCGGACAGGCGCAGAAACATGTCACCCATAACGACGCGCTGATGGATCTCGATGCGCTCGTGCAATTGCGCGTCGCGGCCCGCGGTGCGCTTTCGCCGCCTCTGGCCCCGGCCGAGGGTGGGATCTGGCTTCTCGGCACTGCGCCGCTCGGTGACTGGGCGGGGCAGGGCGGGCACCTGGCCGAACGGCGCGACGGCGGCTGGGTCTTCCATGTGCCACGCGCCGGTTGGATCGCCTGGGTCGACGATCAGCAGCTGCTTCTCATCTTCGACGGCTCTGCCTGGCGCGGCGTTCTCGATGGCGGGGCGCCGGCATTGTTGACCCGTTTCGGGCTCGGCACCACGCCCGATGCCACCAATCCCTTCGCGGTCAAGCTGAACAAGGCGCTGTGGACGGCCCGCGGGGTGGGCGAAGGCGGCGATGGCGATCTGCGCATCACCTTGAACAAGGAAGCCGCCGGTGGCGTGCTCTCGCTGCTGTTCCAGAGCAGCTATTCCGGACGGGCGGAAATCGGCCTCATCGGTGACAACGATCTGCAGTTCCGTGTCTCTGCCGACGGTTCTCTCTGGCAGGAGGGGCTGCGGATCGATGGCGCGACAGGAGCGCTGCGGCTGCATGCCGGCTCTGCCGCCGCGCCTGCGCTGTCGCCTGCAGGCGACAGCAATACCGGCCTGGTTTTCCCGGCGGCCGACACGGTCGCGATCTCCACCGGTGGGAACGAGAACCTGCGCATCGCGCCCGGGCAGGTTCTGGTCGGCACGCAGGCCAGCCTCGACCCGAGCCAGGCGGTCGCAGCGCGGTTCCAGGTCGCCGGCACGGCGGCCGGCAATGCCGCGATGGTGCTCGGCCGCTATTCGGCCAACGCCGCCGGCGCTTCCTTCAACTTCGTGAAGTCGCGCGCGGTGCTCGGCGGCCGCGCCGCTATCGCCAGCAACGATCAGCTCGGGGCGATCAATTTCGACGGCGATACCGGGACGGCCTTCGAGCTCGGCGCGCGCATCTATGCCAGCGCGGAAGGGACGCCCGCAGCCGGCAGCATGCCGTCGCGGCTGAGCTTCTCAACGTCGCCATCGGGCTCGGCGACGCCGGTCGAGCGGCTGCGGATCGCAGCCGATGGCCGGGTGAACTTCCTCAGTATCGGAACCACGGCGGCTGCGGCCAATGCCGTGCTCGACAGTGTCACCGGCAACAGCCTGCTGCGCTCGACCTCATCGCGCCGCTACAAGCGCGAGATCGTGCCGCTCGATCCGGCTGCGGCGGACCGGGTCCTCGACCTCGTCCCGGTCCGCTATCGCTCCGCCGCGCCGCAGGATCGCGCCGAATGGAGCTGGTACGGCCTGCTGGCCGAGGATGTCGCAGCAGTCGACCCGCGCCTCGTCCATTGGGGTTACCAGGACGACCAGTATGAAGCTCTGCCGGAGGACGCCGCCGAACCCGGCGGACGGCGCCTGCGCCCGGATGCGCAATTGCGGCCCGATGCCGTTCAGTATGACCGGCTGAGCGTGCTGCTGATCGACGTGGTGCGCCGCCAGCGCACGGCGCTCGCCGGGCTGACGGCCCGTGTTGAGGCGCTGGAGCAGGCCGGTCGCGGCTCCTGAGCGTCGCGGCCGGCAGGGGGCGTCTCAATCGGTGAAGACGACGGCTTTCTTGCCGTTGAGCAGGACTCGGTCCTCAAGGTGGTAGCGCACCGCCCGCGCCAGCACGCGCCGCTCGATGTCGCGGCCCTTGCGGACGAGGTCGTCAGGCGTGTCGCGATGGCTGATGCGCTCGACGTCCTGCTCGATGATCGGCCCTTCGTCGAGATCGGAGGTGACGTAATGCGCGGTGGCGCCGATCAGCTTCACTCCGCGCTCATGCGCCTGGTGATAGGGCTTGGCGCCCTTGAAGCCGGGCAGGAAGGAGTGGTGGATGTTGATGCAGCGTCCCGAGAGCTTGGCCGAGAGACCGTCCGACAGGACCTGCATGTAGCGGGCGAGCACGACGAGATCGCTTCCGGTCTCCTGGATCAGGCGCCAGAGCTCGGCCTCCTGCTCCATCTTGGTCTGCCGGTTGATCGGCATGTGGTGGAAGGGCAGGTCGCCGAGATCGGTCGAGGCGATGTGCTCGCGGGTATGATTCGAGACGATTGCAGTGATCTCCATCGGCAATTCGCCGATGCGCCAGCGATAGATCAAATCGGCCAGGCAATGGTCGAATTTCGAGACCAGCAGCATTACGCGCTTGCGGGCGGCCGCATCGCGCAGCGAGACGCTCATCTTGAAGCGCGCCGCCAGTTCGTCGACGAGGCTGCGGATCTCGGCGGCGCTGCGTGCGCCCTCCAGCCGGTCGAACACCACCCGCATGAAGAATCGGCCGGTTTCGAGGTCGTCGAATTGCTGGGCGTCGCGGATGTTGCAGCCGGCCTCGGCCAGCAGCGTCGAGACAGCGGCGACGATGCCCGGCCGGTCGGGGCAGGACAGAGCGAGGATCATCGGAGAATCGGACATGTGACGGATCGGCCCGCTCGCGCGGGTCCCTGGACTAAGAGGGTTTGGGAAAGGTCGGCGGAAGGGAGGGCGCGCGGCGCGCTGCCGTCAACCTCGGCCGGTGGCGACCCGGCAGCCGAATTCGGCCGCGGAGGCGGCGAACCAAGACCAGAAGCTTCCCACCATGCTGCGTGCGACCATGATCTCGAACACGGATCCGTCCGGCCCGCCGTCGAGCCGCCACAGATGCACACCGATATGGGCAATGCTTGTCAAGGCCGTATCGCCGACCGCGAAGGCGGCGGGATGCAGATCGAGCATCACGCCCTTGGCCAGCACGTCGCGCACATGCGGGCCGGAGAGCCGCAGGGCAGCGCGCGCATCGCTCTGGTCGCTGACGGCGGCCTGAGCCGACAGCGCATTCAGAAGATCGCCGAAACCGTCGCGCGTGGCCGTGCGCAGCAGCCAATTATCGGGGCCGGACCAGATCGCGTCATGGGACGCATTCGAGACGATCTTCGGCGTCGTTGGCAGGGCAATACCCAGCCGCCCCTCGACGGCCTGGGACAGGGTCGGAGCTTCGCCCGGCGCGGCGATCAGCGTCGCCAGCCCGAAGCCGTCGAGCAAGGTCGCAGTGACGCCCGCCGATCCGGCCGCGCCGATCTGGCCGGTCTGCGCGATGCCGGCCCAGGCGCTACGCGGCGCCCATGAACGCGCTGTCTCAGCCATGGAGGCGGGCTCCTTCGGGATCGACGAAGACGGGCGAGCAGATCTCAACGACGACGTCGCCATTGCGCACCGGGTCGTAGGCGCGCACGCGCTCGCCGATGCGGGCGGCGCCACCCTTGATCAGGCCGAGCCCCATCCAGTGGTTCAGATGCGGGGAGTAGGCGACCGAGGTCATGTAGCCCTCGTCGTTTTCCATCACCGCCGTCTTGCCGGTGCCGATGAAATGCGCGCCGGCCCGCAGGCGCTGGGAGGGATCGACCGGCTTGAAGCCGACGAACGAGGGCCGGTCCTGCTCGACCAGCGCCTCACGGCCCGCCATCAGCCGGCCGACGAAATCCTTCTTCGACGACATCATCTTGCTCAAGGCCAGATCGCGCGCGGTGGTCTGGCCGTTGAGCTCGTTGCCGGCGACATGGCCCTTCTCGATGCGCATCACGCCGAGCGCCTCGGTGCCATAGGGCGTGATGCCGAAGGGTGCGCCCGCCTGCATCAGCGCCCGCACCATCGCATCGCCATAGTCGGCCGGAACGGCCAGCTCATAGGCGAGTTCGCCCGAGAACGAGATGCGGAAAAGCCGCGCCGGGATGCCGCCGCCGACGGTGATGGGGCGCGCCGCGAGATAGGGGAAGGCCTCGTTCGAGAGGTCGTGTTCGGGGTCGACGACACCTAGCAGGGTCTCGCGCGCCTTCGGCCCGGCGATGGCGACCTGCGCCCATTGCTCGGAGACCGAGACCATGCGGACATCGAGCTCCGGCCACAGCACCTGATGGCAGAATTCGAGATGCTGCATCACCTTGCCGGCATTGGCGGTGGTGGTGGTCATCAGGAAATGCGTCTCGCCGAGGCGCGAGGTGGTGCCGTCGTCCATGACGAAGCCGTCCTCGCGCAGCATCAGCCCATAGCGCGCCTTGCCGACCGGCAGCGCCTTCCAGCCGTTGATGTAGACTCGCTCCAGGAATTCGGCGGCGTCGGCGCCCTGGATGTCGATCTTGCCGAGGGTCGAGACGTCGCAGAGGCCGACGCCGGCGCGCACCGCCTTGACCTCGCGATTGACCGTCGTCAGCCAGTCGTTTTCGCCGGGGCGCGGATAATACTGCGCCCGAAGCCAGGGTCCGCTCTCGACGAAGACGGCGCCCTGTTCCTTCGACCAGTCATGCGTCGGCGCCAGCCGAATCGGCCTGAAATCCTTGCCGCGGTGATGGCCGGCCAGCGCGCCGATCGCGACCGGCGTATAAGGCGGGCGGAAGGTCGTGGTGCCGGTCTGCGGGATCGTCCGGCCGGTCTGCTCCGCCATGATCGCGAGACCTGAGAGGTTCGAGGTCTTGCCCTGGTCAGTCGCCATGCCGAGCGTGGTGTAGCGCTTGAGATGCTCCACCGGCCGGAAGCCTTCGCGGGCAGCGAGCTCGACATCCTTGTCGGTGACGTCGTTCTGGTAGTCGACAAAGGCTTTTCCCTTGCCGCCGGCCACCCGCCAGACCGGCGTGAGCCCGTTGCTTTCCGGATCGGTCGTCGGGGCCGGGTCGGCCGGCTTAGCGGCCAATCCAGCTTCGACGGCTGCCTCGCTCCCCAGCCTCGCGCCGTCTTCCAGCGCCTGCGCCAGCGTGAAGCGTCCGGCGGCGCTGCCCGCGACGGCAAGGCCGGCCGGCACGGTGCCGGGCACGAAGCATTGCAGGCCATCGTCCCAGGCCGGCTTGCCGTTCTGGTGCGAGGTCAGGTGGAGCGTCGGGTTCCAGCCATTGGAGACGGCGAGCAGGTCGCAGGAAACCTCGCTCACCGCGCCCGAGGCGTCACGGATGGTGACGCCATTGAGCTGCCGCCCGCCGCGCGCGCCCAGCACGGCACCGCCGGCGAAGAGCCGCGCGCCGAGCTTGTCTGCCAGAGCCTTGCGCGCCGGATCGGCGGGGCGGGAATCGACGATAGCGGCGACTTTGCCGCCGGCCGCAGCGATGTCGCGGGCCGTCATCCAGCCATCGTCACCGGCGGTGAAGAGCACGGTTTCGCGACCGGGCAGCACGCCATGGCGGTTTACATAGGACCTGACAGCGCCGGCCAGCATGACGCCCGGCCGGTCATTGCCCGCAAAGACGATCGGCCGCTCCAGCGCGCCGGCGGCGAGGATCGCCCGCTTGGCATGGATGCGCCAGCCGCGCTGGCGCGGCTGATGTGCCGGCGACTGCGGCAGATGGTCGGCCACCCGTTCGACCGCGCCGTAGATGCCATGGTCGTAGAGGCCGAACACGGTAGTGCGCGACATGATCCGCACCTCGGGCAGGCTTTCGAGCTCGGCCAGCGTCGCGGCGAGCCATTCGGAGGCTGGCTTGCCGCCGATCTCGCGCTTTTCCGCCAGGAGCCGGCCGCCCAGCCGGAAATCCTCGTCGCAGAGGATGACGCGGGCGCCGCTGCGCCCGGCCGCCAGCGCCGCAGACAGGCCAGCCGGCCCGCCACCGATCACCAGAAGGTCGCAGAAGGCGAAGGCTTTTTCGTAGTGGTCCGGGTCTTCCGCTCCGGCGGCGCGGCCGAGGCCGGCGGCGCGCCGGATCAGCGGCTCGTAGAGCTTCTCCCAGAAGGAGGCCGGCCACATGAAGGTCTTATAGTAGAAGCCGGCGACCAGCGCGGGCGAAACCAGCCCGTTGATCGAGAGCAGATCGAAGGCGAGCGAAGGCCAGCGATTCTGGCTGGCGGCATTCAGCCCAGCGAACAGCTCGACGACCGTCGCGCGGGTGTTAGGCTCGCGGCGCGCGCCGGAGCGCAGTTCGACCAGTGCGTTGGGCTCCTCCGGACCGGCCGAGAGGACGCCGCGCGGGCGATGGTATTTGAAGGAGCGGCCGACCAGGCGCACGCCATTGGCGAGCAGCGCCGAAGCCAGCGTGTCGCCGGCATAGCCGCGATAGGAGGTGCCGTCGAAGCTGAAATCCAGCTGCTGGCCGCGGTCGATCAGGCCGCCCGAGGCGAGGCGGAAAGGCTGGGTGCTCATGCTACGGCTCCCACCTTGCGTGCCTTCGCGACCTCGACCGCCGTGATCGCATGACTACGGGTATCGCGGGTCACCACCAGCCAGGCATGGCAGCCGGCGCCGTGGTACCAGAGCTCGCGATGGACGCCGGCTGGGTTGTCGCGCTGGTAGACATAAGTCGCCATCGCGGCTTCGCTCGCCGCCATGCCGTCGGGGCGCTTGAGATCGGCGGCGCCGAGATAGCTGAATTCCTGGGCGTCGCGCGCGCCGCAATGGGGACAGGTGATGCGCATGGGATCCTCGGCAGCGCGCGGTCAGTGCAGGTTCGGCTGGGCGCCGGCGCCCTTTTCGTCGATCACGCGCCCGGTGGCGAAGCGATCGAGCCGATAGGCGGTGGCGACCTTGTGCGGCTGGCCCGTCGCGATCAGATGGGCGAAGCAGAAGCCCGAGGCGGGGGTCGCCTTGAAGCCGCCATAGCACCAGCCGGCGTTGAGATAGAGCCCGTCGACCGGCGTCGTATCGATGATCGGCGAGCCGTCCATCGACATGTCCATGACGCCGCCCCAATGGCGCAGCATCCGCACGCGGCCGAGGCCTGGCCACAGCGCCATCGCCGATTCCATCACATCCTCGATCACCGGCAGGTTGCCGCGCTGGGCGTAGGAATTGTAGCCGTCGATGTCGCCGCCGAAGACGAGCCCGCCCTTGTCGGACTGGCTGATGTAGAAATGGCCGGCGCCATAGGTGACGACGCAGTCGATCAGCGGCTTAAGCCCTTCAGAGACGAAGGCCTGCAGGACATGGGTCTCGATCGGCAGGCGCATTCCGGCCATCGCCGCGACGCGCGAGGAGTTGCCGGCGACGGCCATGGCGATCTTCTTCGCCCGGATCGGCCCGCGCGAGGTCTCGACGCCGACGGCGCGTCCGCCGGACATGGTGATGCCGGTGACCTCGCAGTTCTGGATCATGTCGACGCCGCGACTGTCGGCGGCGCGCGCGAAGCCCCAGGCGACGGCATCGTGCCGGGCCGAGCCGCCGCGACGCTGCAGGAGTCCGCCCTCGATCGGGAAGCGGGCATTGTCGAAATCGAGATAGGGCAGCATCGCCCGGACTTGCTCGGTGCCCAGCAGTTCGGCATCGACGCCGGCGAGCCGCATCGCATTGCCGCGCCGCGCGAAGGCGTCGCGCTGCGCGTCGGAATGGTAGAGGTTCAGCACGCCGCGCTGGCTGACCATGGCGTTGTAGTTCAGGTCCTGCTCCAGCCCCTCCCAGAGCTTCATCGAGAGCTCGTAGAACGGGGTGTTGCCCGGCAGCAGGTAGTTCGAGCGGATGATCGTGGTGTTGCGCCCGACATTGCCGGAGCCGAGATAGCCCTTCTCCAGCACAGCGACATTGCTGATGCCATGCCGGCTGGCGAGGTAGTGCGCCGTCGCCAGGCCATGGCCGCCGCCACCGATGATGATGACGTCGTATTCGGGCTTCGGCGCGGGATCGCGCCAGGCCGGGGTCCAGCCCTTGTGGCCCTGGAGGGTCTGCGACAGCAGCGAGAAGATGGAATAGCGCATCAGCGGGTCCGGGCGGTCTTGTCATCGCGAGATTGACCGACATAGGCTCGCCGACATGCTCGATAGCGACATCAGATTGCCTGAAAGCGACGACAGCACGCCGACTCATGTCGGCTTCCTGCTCATCCCGGACTTCGCGCTGCTGCCTTACGCCTCGGCGATCGAACCCTTGCGCGCCGCCAACCGGCTCTCGGGCCGGTCGCTCTATCGCTGGAGCCATGTCTCGATCGATGGCGCCGCGGCGTCGGCTTCGAATGGTGTTGCCATCGCGGCCGATGCCAGCGTCGGCGCCGAGCTGCGGCTCGACTATCTCTTCGTCTGCGCCGGCGGCAATCCGGCGTTGTTCCATCATCAGCCGACCTTCGCCTGGCTGCGCCAGCTCGCGCGGCGCGGGGTGAAGATCGGTGGCGTCTCGGGCGGGCCCTATCTGCTGGCGCGCGCCAACCTGCTCTCCGGCTATCGCTTCACCATCCACTGGGAGCATGCGCCGGCCTTCCTGGAGGAATATCCCGATCTCGATCTGCGCCGCTCGCTCTACGAGATCGATCGCGATCGGTTGACCTGCAGCGGCGGCACGGCGCCGCTCGACATGCTGCACGGGGTGATCGCGCGCGAGCACGGCAGCGAGCTCGCGCTCGCCGTCAGCGAATGGTTCCTGCAGACCCATGTCCGGGAAGGGGCGGGGCCGCAGCGCATGCCGCTGCGCGAGAGACTCGGCATCGCCCATGCGCCGCTGCTGCGCGTCATCGCCCGCATGGAGCAGACCATCGAGACGCCCGAGCCGCGCGAGGATCTCGCCCGGCTCGCCAATGTCTCGCTGCGCCAGCTCGAACGCCTGTTCCGCCAGCATCTCGGCCGTTCGCTGGGCGAGCACTATCTCGCCTTGCGCCTCGATCGCGCCCGCGATCTCCTGCGCCAGACCAGCCTCTCGATCCTGGAGACGGCGCTCGCCTGCGGCTTCGCCAGCGCCAGCCATTTCTCGCGCAGCTATCGCGAGCGCTTTGGCCACCCGCCGCGCGCCGAGCGCTTGCAGGAGGTCCGCCCGGCTCGCCGCTGAGAGTCAAGAAAACGTCGCACAGGATCAAATCTGTGCGCCGATCCGCCGGAAGCTAGAGCCTCAAATAAAACAAAGGGGATCGCGACCGATGAAACGATTGACCGCTCTTGCGTTCGCACTCGCCGCCACGCTTGCCGCTGCGCCGGCTTTTGCCCAGGACACGCTGGCCAAGATCAAGGAAAAGGGCGTCCTCACCGTCGGCGTCAAGAACGACTACAAGCCCTGGGGCTTCCTCGATCCGTCAGGCAAGATCGTTGGCCTCGAGATCGATCTCGCCCAGGAGGTTGCGAGCAAGATCGGCGTGAAGCTCGAAATGGTGCCGGTGATCGCCGCCAACCGCATCGAGTTCCTGCGCCAGGGCCGCATCGACATGATCCTGGCGACGCTCGGCGACACGCAGGACCGGCGCAAGCAGATCGGCATGATCGAGCCGAACTATTATGCCGGCGCCACCAATGTGCTGGCGCCCAAGAGCGCCGGCCTGAAGAAGTGGGAAGACCTCAAGGGCCGCAAGGTCTGCGCCGTGCAGGGCGCCTATTACAACCGCCGGGTCTCGCAGATGTATTCGCCGGAGATGGTGGTGTTCCCCTCGGTGCCGGACGGGTTGAACGCGCTGCAGGGCAACAACTGCGTCGCCTTCCTGTTCGACGACACGCTGATCGTCTCGACCCTGTCGGGTGGCGACCCGAAATGGGCGAATTACGAGATGCCGCTGACCTCCGAGGATCCGCAGCTCTGGGCGATCGGCGTGCGCCTCGACGATCTCGACGGCGCTTTCGGCAAGCTGGTCAAGGAGATGTCGGTCGACTGGCACAAGAGCGGCAAGCTGCTCGCGCTCGAGACCAAATGGGGCATCAAGCAGAGCCCCTATCTGATCGAGACCAACAAGAAGCTGAAGGCCGGCTCATAGGCGAGGGGGCTAGGTTCCACCCGCACCGTCATTCCGTACGGAGCGCAGGGGAGATCCGGGATTCATGCCCGACCTTCTTTCGTCTGCGCTCCGGCATGGATCCCGGGTCTTCCTTCGGTCGCCCAGGATGACGGTGTGGCCAGCGATGGGCCGATGACACCATGATCGCCGCTTTTTTCGAGCGCCTGAACGATACTCACGGCCTCAATTTCTCGATCTTCTACGACGCCTTCGACCGCTCGCGCTTCCTGACCGGGCTGTGGACGACGACCTATATCTGCGTCGTCTCGATCCTGGCCTCGCTCGCGATCGGGCTTGTCGGTGTCTGGATCGCCGGCAGCAATTCGCGGCTCGGCCGGCTCGTGGTGCGGGCCTATGTCCAGTTCTTCCGCAACACGCCGCCTCTGGTGCAGCTCTCGTTCTTCTATTTCGCCGTCGGCGGAATGCTGCCGACCGTCTCGGACGGCTTCGGCGGGCAGTCGCCGCTGGTCAGCGGCACCGGCTGGGCGATCATCGCCTTCTCGCTCTTCGCCGGCGCCTTCAATGTCGAGATCTTCCGCGCCGGCATCGAGGCGGTGCCGGAGACGATGGTCGAGGCGGCGGAATCGCTCGGCTATACCCGCTTCCAGCTCTGGCGCCAGATCGTGTTGCCGCTCGCCTTCCGCATCTGCCTGCCGGCGCTCAACAACAACCTCGTCAACCTCGTGAAGACCACGACGCTCGCCTACGCCATCGGCGTGCCCGAACTGCTCTATGCGGCGTCGCAGATCTGGTCCGAGGTCTTCAACGTCCGCGAGATGATGAACGTGCTGCTGGTGGTCTATGTGCTGCTCGTCGCGGTGCTGGTCTGGGTGATGCACCGCTGGGAGCGGGCCATGCGCATTCCCGGATACATGCCATGAAGACAGGCGCAACCGATCTCCCGGTCCTGAAGCCGTTCCGCGCAGCGCCGATCGCGCCGAGCGGGCTTGCTGCGCCGATGGTCCTCAGCGCCGGGCTCATGGCCGGCGTCGCCATCGTCTTCGCCGCCTCGCTGGCGGTGGCGCAGGCGACGGCTCCGGCGGCGCGCGATAGCGCCGTCACCATCCTGCTGCGCTGGGCGCCGCTGATCTTCCAGGGCTTCCTGTTCAACCTGCTGATCAGCGTCCTCTCCATGGCGCTCGGCACCGCGGTCGGCGTGCTGTTCGGCATCGGCCAGGTCTCGCCCTCGGCCATCATGCGCAAGCCGTCCTGGGCGGCGACGCAGTTCTTCCGCAACGCGCCCTGGCTCGTCTTGCTGTTCTACGCGATGTTCCTCTTGCCCTTCGAGATCCGGCTCGGGCCGGTCACCATCGCCTTCCCGGCCTGGGTCAAGGCGATCATTGGCCTGGCGCTGCCGGTTGCGGCCAATGTCTCCGAGATCGTGCGCGGCGGCATCCGCTCGATTCCCTCCGGCCAATGGGAATCGGCCGAAGCGCTCGCCTTCACCCGCCGCCAGACGATGTGGATGATCATCCTGCCGCAGGCGGTCAAACGCATGCTGCCGCCCTGGATGAACCTCTATGCCATCCTGACCATGGCGACGACGCTGATCTCGGTCGTCGGCATCCAGGACGGGCTCACCATCACGCGCGCAGCCCTCGTCGCCGAGAGCCGGCCGGAACTGATGCTGCCGATGTACCTGCTGCTGCTGATGATGTTCTTCGCCTACTGCTACCCGATCGCGCGCCTGACCATGGCGCTCGAGCGCCGCTTCAACGTGAAGGGATGACCATGGCTGCCAAGCATGAACTCGGCGAGCCGGTCGTCGTCGTCGAGGGCGTCGAGAAGGCCTTCGGCGCCTTCGTCGTGCTCAAGGACGTCAGCCTCACCATCCGCCGCGGCGAGACCGTCTGCATCATCGGTCCGTCCGGCTCGGGCAAGTCGACGCTGCTGCGCTGCATCAACGCGCTGGTGCCGATCAGCAAGGGCTCGATCACCGTCGCCGGACGGCAGGTCAATGATCCCGCCTTGGACAAGCTGGCGCTGCGCCGCGACGTCGGCATCGTCTTCCAGCAATATAATCTCTTCCCGCACAAGACGGCGCTGCAGAACGTGATGATGGCGCCGATCCATGTGCTGAAGCAGGACCCTGCCGAGGTCGGCGAGCGGGCCAGGCGCCTGCTCGCCAAGGTCGGTCTTTCGCACAAGCACGACGCCTATCCGGGGGAGCTCTCCGGCGGCCAGCAGCAGCGCGTCGCCATCGCCCGCTCGCTGGCGATGAACCCGAAGGTCATGCTGTTCGACGAGGTCACCGCCGCGCTCGACCCCGAGACCAAGAAGGAGGTGCTCGTCACCATCCGCGACCTCGCGGCGGAGGGCATGACCTGCATCCTCGTCACCCATGAGATGGGCTTCGCCCGCGAGGTCGCCGATCACGTCTACTTCACCGATGGCGGCGTGATCGTCGAGCATGCGCCGCCGGCCGAATTCTTCGGTGCGCCGCGCGAGTCCCGCACCCGCGCTTTCCTCGAACAGGTGCTCTGAGCGAGCAGACCCTGCGGCCCGGATGTCGCGTCCCGGCCGGTCGATGTCGCAAACCGGCCGGCCCTGCCAGGCGCCGGCGCCAAGAATGAACGCAGTCATTCGAAAGCGCAGCCCATGACCATCCCGGCCTCCGATCCCAAATCCGTCACCGGCAAGCCGCTCGCCATCGCCGAGAGCGTCGATGTTCTCGTCATCGGCGCCGGCCCGGCCGGGCTCGAAGCCGCGATCGGAGCGGCGGCGCGGGGCTTTGGCGTCTTGCTCGTCGATGAAAACCCCGTCCCGTTCAGGACGATGGGCGACGACGTCCCCTTGCATTTCGGCCAGGGCATGGCGGCGAGCGCCCGCAACCGCAACGCCATGATGGAGGCCTTCGTCGCCTCCGAGCCGCGGATCGCCGAGGCGTTCGAGGCGGGTGTCGATCTCCGCCTCGGCACGGCTTGCTGGGGTCTCTACGCCAACGGCCCGGCGCTCGGCTGGATGCCGGGCCTCGTCGCCGGCCTTGCCGATGAGGACAGCAGCGTCCTCATCCAGGCCAAGCATGTCATCCTCGCCTGCGGCCGCCGCGACATGGGCCTTGGCTTCCCCGGCTGGGAGAAGCCCGGCGTGATGGGCGCCACCGCCGCGCTCAACCTGGCGACGCGCTACGATGCTTTCGGCCCGCGCAAGGCCGTGATCCTCGGCTCGAATACGGAAGCACTGACCACCGCGCTTGCCCTGCGCGAGGCGGGCGTCACAATCGTCGCCATCGTCGAGCAGGCGGCCGAGCCGATCGGCGACGCGGACTTGCTGGCGAAGCTCGGCGCCGGCGGCACCGAAATCCTGATCGGCCATGTCGTGCGCGAGGCCACTGGCCGCGACGGCGTCGAAGCGGCGCTGGTCGCTAAGCTCGACGGGGAGAGCCGCCCGACAGGTGACGAGCGCGCCATCGCCTGCGACGGCATCGTGCTGGCGGTCGGCGCGACGCCGGTCATCGACCTGATCGACGCCGCCGGCTGCAAGGTCGCCTTCCAGGCCGAGCGCGGCGGCTATGCGCCTGTACTCGACGGGAACCAGCGCACCAGCCTCGCCAATGTCTACGCGGTCGGCGACTGCGCCGGCATCTGGGCGGACAAGACGCGCGATCGCGCCATCGCCGAGGCTGAGGCCGCCCGCACCGTCGCGTCGCTCGGGGACGAAGCCGCCAGTGTGGAGGCAGGAGCGCCACCCGCGCCGGGCTACGACATTTCCGCCTATCGCCTCGCCTGGGTCCGGGCGAGCGTCATCGAGGCGCGTGCCGAGTTCCATGTCTGCCAATGTGAGGAGGTGACGGCGCGCGAGATTCTCGAGGTCCGTCCGCCGCGCTACCTTGACTGGCAGAACGAGCGCCGCAACGACCGCTCACTCTCGGCGCTGCTCGGTGAGGGCCCGCCCAATCCCGATCAGGTCAAGCGTCTGACCCGCGCGGGCATGGGCCCCTGCCAGGGCCGCCGCTGCCGCGAGCAGGTCGCCGCCCTGCTGGCGCTCGGCGCGGCGCAGCCACTCTCGGCGATCCCGCTCGCCGGTTATCGCGCGCCGGCCCGGCCGATGCAGTTGGCGATGACCGCGCATGTCGCCGAGGCGCCCGAGCAGGCCGAGCATTGGGACACCTGGTTCGGCATGCATGCGCAATGGGTGCCGTTCTGGGAGGTGCCGGCGCGCTACACCGTCGCGACCAATGACGCGACCGGCCCCGTCGCGAGCGAGTGAGGCTGAAAGCTATGAGCGAGATCAAGGGAGCTTCCGTCGTCATCGTTGGCGGCGGCGTCACCGGCCTCTCCGCTGGCTGGTGGCTGGCGCGGGACGGCGTCGACGTGCTGGTCCTGGAGAAGGGGCTGATCGGCTGGGAAGCCTCCGGCCGCAATGGCGGCGGCTGCTCGCATCATCATTCGCCGCTCTTCGCCGAGGAGCAGCGGCTCTGGCCGATCATGGACGAATTGCTCGGCTACCCCACGGAGTTCAGGGGCGAGCGCGTTCGCCTCGCGTCGAGCGAGCACCAGATGGCGCTCTATGGCCGCGCCTTGCGCAATGCCGCTCGGCAGGGCTTCGCGTCCGAGGTGCTCGACGTCAAGCAGGCCAAGGAGATGGTGCCGCTCGCAGGCGACACCGTCGTCGGCGGTTATCACTACAAGTTCGGCGGCCACGCCAACCCGCACCGCACGCTGCAGGGCTATGCCTGGGCGATGCAGGACCATGGCGGGCGCGTCCTGCAGCACACCACCGTGACCGGCTTCCGGACTGAGGGCGGCCGTGTCGTTGCGATCGAGACCGATCGCGGTGAGATCGGGTGCGACAGCCTCGTGCTTGCCGCTGGCCCGCAGACCGGGCGGCTCTCCGCCATGCTCGGGCAGGAGGTGCCGGTCCAGTCGGCCCGCTGCGAGATGATCGTCACGGAGCCGCTGCCGCTGATGCCGCTCGGCGGCGTCGACGGTTGCGGGCTCTATGGCCGCCAGACGCTCCGCGGCAACCTCGCCTATGGCGGCGGCCCGCATGAATGGCTGGCCATGGCCGAGGAGGGCACGCCGGCCAAGCCGACCACGCCGCTGATGCTGCATATGGGCAAGCGCCTCGCGCAATTGCTGCCCAAGGCGGCGCATGCCCGGATCATCCGCTCCTGGGCCGGCGTGATCGAGAACACGCCGGACGGACGGCCAGTGATCGACCGGCTCGCCTCCCAGGCCAATGTCGTGGTCGCGACTTTGTCGAGCGTCGGTTTCGGCCTCTCGCCGGCGAGCGGACGGGCGATCCGCGATCTCGTGGTCGACGGCGCCTGCGGCTTCGCCGACATCTCCAGCTTCAGCCTGGCGCGCTTTGCCGAGCTGGAACCGAACTGGCGCGAATTGCAGGGTTGGCAGGTGAGCGCCGCGACCGAGGCGGTGGCGGCGCAGTGTAAGGCGCGGGGAACCCTCTCCTGTAAGGAGAGGGTAGGGTGAGGTGTAGGCCGCTGGACCAGTTCCGCGAGCGCTCACCGCGCCTCAATGTTCAGGCTCACGATTTCTCTCCCGAACACCTCACCCCTACCCCTCTCCTTCCAGGAGAGGGGATCCCGCGCTTGTCTCATTTGAAGGGCTCGCTGATTTACAACGCGATCGTCACATCCGAGCGTGGCCGCGAGGAACAGGCGAGGATATAGCCCTGCGCCTCCTCCTCGGGCGAGATCCCGCCTTCGTGCCGCATCTCGACTGAACCCTCGACCAAGGTAACCCGGCAGGTGCCGCACATCCCCGAGGCACAGCCGCAGGGGATGACGATGGTCTGGCGCGTCGCGGCCTGCAGCAGCGTCTCGCCCGGCTGGGCGGTGAAGTTCTTGTCGCCGAGCCTGACCGCATAGCCCCCGGCCGGCGCATCGACCGGAATCGGCGGCGGCGCGACGGGAGCGACGGCGCCGAAATGCTCGACATGGAACAGCTCACGCATGCCGCCCTCGGCAGCATGGATCAGCCGCGCTTCCTCCATGAAGCCGGCGGGGCCGCAGCAGAAGACCTCGCGGCGGCCGTAATCCGGTAGCGCGACCGAGACCAGCCGCCGCCCGAGCCGGCCGGCGAAGCCGAACCAGCCGGGTTCCGGCCGGCTGGCGAGCATCGCGACCTTGAGATTGGGCATCCGCACCTGCAACTCGGCGAGCTCGCGAGCGAAAAGGATGTCGCGCGGCGTGCGTGCGGCATGGAGCCAATGCACATCGGATTCCGGCGCGGTCGCCGCGAGATGGCGCAGCATCGCCATCAGTGGGCTCGCTCCCGAGCCGGCCGAGACCAAAGCGATCCTGTCGGTCGCGCGAGTGTCGATGGTGAAGCGGCCCTTCGGCGGTCGGCCTTCCAGTCGCGCGCCGACCACAAGCTTATCGTGCAGCCAGCGGGTGACGCGGCCTTTGGCATGCGCCTTGATCGTCATCGCAATCGTACCGGAGGCATCCGGCGCCGAGGCGAGTGAGAAGGTGCGGAACAGCGTTTCGCCATCGATCGCAAGCTTCAGCGTCATCGACTGGCCGGCCTTGTAGAGCGGCGCGCCACCATCCGGCCGGAAGACGAAGGTCTTCACGTCATGCGTCTCGTCGCGGATGTCGGCGACGGTGAGCTGCAGCAGCTCGACTGTTGGCGCACCGATTGTCGGCGCTTCGAGGCTGTCCAGGCTCATTCGGCGGCGATCCTGAACGGCGCGGGCTCGCCGGCATAGGCCGCCATCTTGCCGGCATACCAGTTGGTGAAATTGGTCAGCATGAACTCGGATGGGGCATAGGGGCCGGGCTGGTAGCCCATCGAGCGGATGCCGGCATGATTCACCGCCGCGAGCTCGGCGTCCTGCGCATTGGTCGCGATCCAGACCTCGGTCAGCCGCTTTATGTCGTAGTCGACGCCCTCGACCGCATCCTCGTGCACCAGCCAGGTCGTGCGCACTGCCGTCTTGTCCTGCGAGAGCGGCAGGACCCTGAAATGCAGGATGTGGTCGGCGAGGAAGTGGTTCCAGTTGTTCGGCACCCGGAACATCCGGACCGAGCCGAGATCGGGCTCGGTGAAGTCGGCGAGCAGCTTGTTGCAGGCCGGGCCGCCATCCATCGTGAACGACAGCGCCCCCTCATGGAACGGCAGGCGGATGCAGCGGAACTCCTGCCCGCCATCAACCGGCTGATGCGGCAGGCCAAGCGCCTCCCATTTCGCCGTCTTGCGGTCCATCAGCCCTTTGAACTCGGCCGGCCCGCGCGGATCGTCCGGTAGCGCGAACTCGACCAGCGTCACCAGAAGCTCTGGATGATTGCCGGCGCAATGGTAGCACTCGCGGTTGTTCTCGATGACGAGCTTCCAGTTCGCGTCCTCGATCAGGGTCATCTCGAAGGCGACCTTCGTCCGCTCCGGCATATGCGGCGCGATATAGGGCGTCACCGCCTCGCGATAGCGCGTAAGGTCGGGCGGGTCGGCGGCGAGGCAGATATAGACCATGCCGCAGATCACCTCGACATGGACGGGCTTCAGGCCATGGGCCGAACGGTCGAAATCGGCCGGCATCTGGCGGGCGTTGAGCAGCGAGCCGTCGAGCTCGTAGACCCATTGGTGATAGGGGCAGACGAGCCGGTTCGCGCGGCCCTTCTCATGGCCGCAGATGCGCGAGCCGCGATGGCGGCAGCTGTTGTGGAAGGCTCGCACCTGCCCGTCCCGGTCGCGCAGCACCACGACCGGATTCTCGCCAACGGTCAGCGTCAGATAGTCGCCGGGCTTCTTGATCTCGCAGGCATTGCAGGCGAACAGCCAGTCGGTCTCGAACACCGCCTTGATGTCGGTCTCGTGCATCGCCGGATCGACATAGAAGGCCTGCGGCAGGCTGTAACCCTCGCGTCGCTCGGCGAGGAGCTGGCGGATGCGGTCGCGATCGATCATCGGCTGAGATCCCGGCAGTGGATGACCGCGATCTTGCGCCGTCGCAGGGGAGGGCGGCCGGAGCATTCCGACCTCACCGACAAGCTTTGCGACGAGCGCATGTCGCTTTCATTGCAACAATGTCGGAAATCCGCTTTCCTTGGATCGGTTCCAGATCGGATCATCGAGGGGAGGAGGCCAAGGCATGAACGAAGCGCCGGCCGGCACCCAGATCGTCACGCTGCTGCTCGTCGAGGGCTTCTCGATGATGAGCGTCGCCTCGGCCATCGAGCCGCTGCGCTCGCTCAATCGGCTGGTCGACCGCGAGGCCTGGCGCTGGCGGTTGGCGAGCCTCGATGGCGGCGTCCTCGCCGCCTCGAATGGCATCCCGATCCCGGCCGAGGCGGCCGAAACCGCCTTGCCCGGCTCGCATTACTTCCTCGTCTGCGGCGGCCTGCGCATCCAGTCGGTCGACGAGCGGCGCTACCTCGCGATCCTGCGCAAGGCGGTCCGCAGCGGCGTGCGCGTCGGCTCGCTCTCTACCGGCACCTATCTTCTGGCGCGCGCCGGCCTGCTCGACGGCTATCGCTCGACGATCCATTGGGAGAACCGTCCCGCCTTCCAGGAGGAGTTCCCGCATCTCGTCTGCACCGACAAGCTCTACGAGATCGACCGCGACCGCCTGACCTGCTCGGGCGGCTCGGCGGCGATGGATTTGATGCTGCATCTGATCACCGAGCGCCATGGCGCCGATCTGGCGCGCCGCGTCGCCAACCAGTTCCACCATGACCGTATCCGCGACGAACGCGACAACCAGAGCGGCGGCCGGCTGGAGCGGATGTCGAGCTTGCCGCCAGCGGTGCGCAGCGCGGTCAGGCTGATGCAGCGCCATGTCGAGGACACGATCTCGATTGCCGATATCGCCGAGAAGGTCGGCATGAGCCCGCGCCAGCTCGAGCGGCTGTTCCTGCGCTATCTGCAGACATCGCCGGCGCGCTACTACCTCTCGCTGCGCATCGACCGGGCGCGGGAACTGCTGCTCTATTCGGATCGCCCGGTCCTCGAGGTGGCTATCGCCGCCGGCTTCACCTCGACCTCGCATTTCGCCCACTGGTTCAAGAAGCTGCAGGGCGTGCGGCCGAGCCAGCTGCGCGGCCGGCCTGCGAGCGAGGAGGTGGCGCCGGCTACGGCCAACTGAGCACGGCAGGTCGCAAGCGCGACATGCGATGTCGCTTTTCCGGCCCGAGGCTGGAACCATTCTGATCGACACTTTCCCTCGAAAAGGCGGAAAACCGCTGCGAGGGGACGAAAGTGGAGACGATCGCCTTCATCATGGCGAATCTTCCGGTGATCGGGCAGCGCATGCTCGAGCATGTCTCGCTCGTCGCCGTCTCGGTCGGCGTCGCGATCCTGACCGGTGTGCCGACCGGCATCGCGATCACCCAGAGCAAGCGCGCCGCCGATCTCGTCCTCTACATCGCCTCTATCATCATCACGATCCCCTCGATCGCGCTGTTCGGCATCCTGATCCCGCTGCTCTCGACCATTGGCCACGGCATCGGCTACCTGCCGGCGGTGATCGCGCTCATCCTCTACGCCCAGCTGCCGATCATCCGGAACACCTATACGGCGATCATGAATGTCGATCCGGCTTTGCGCGAGGCGGCGCGCGGCATGGGCATGACCACGCTGGAGCGGCTGCGCCGGGTCGAGCTGCCGCTGGCGCTGCCGGTGATCCTGAACGGGGTCCGCAGCGCCGTGGTGCTGAACATCGCGATCGCCGCGATCGCGACCTATATCGGCGCTGGCGGGCTCGGCACCTTCATCTCGCGCGGCATCTCGCAGACCGACATCCGCCAGCTCCTGACCGGCGCGCTCGCCGTTAGTCTGCTCGCGATCATCGCCGATTACGGCCTGCTCTTCGCGCAGCGCCTGCTCACCTCGCCGGGATTGAGGCTGAAATGATCCGTCTCGAGCAGGTCTCCAAGCATTTCGGCACGATGATCGCCGTCGACCGCATCGACATGGAGGTGCCGGCCGGCGCCGTCTGCGTCCTGCTCGGCCCTTCGGGCTGCGGCAAGACCACGACGATGAAGATGATCAACCGGCTGATCCCGCCGACCTCGGGCAGGATCTATGTCGACGGCAAGGATACGGCCGGTGTCGACGAGGTCACGCTGCGCCGCTCGATCGGCTACGTCATCCAGCAGATCGGCCTGTTCCCCAACATGACGATCGAGGAGAATATCTGCGTCGTGCCCGACCTGCTCGGCTGGCCGGCGACGAAATCGCGCAAGCGCGCCGCCGAGCTGCTCGACATGGTCAATCTCGACCCGTCGGTCTTCCTGAAGCGCTATCCCAAGCAGCTCTCCGGCGGTCAGCAGCAGCGCGTCGGCGTGGTGCGCGCGCTCGCCGCCGACCCGCCGGTGCTGCTGATGGACGAGCCCTTCGGCGCGATCGACCCGATCAACCGCGAGGTGATCCAGGACGAGTTCATGAAGCTCCAGGCGGAGCTGAAGAAGACCATCGTCTTCGTCAGCCACGACATCGACGAAGCCGTGAAGATGGCGAGCCGGATCGCGATCTTCCGCGACGGCAAGCTGATCCAGTACGACACGCCCGACAACATCCTCGCCCATCCGATCGACGCCTTCGTCTCCGAATTCGTCGGCTCCGACCGGACCCTGAAGCGGCTGCGGCTGATCAAGGTCACCGACGCGATGATGGCCGAGCCGCCGCGCGTGCGCGCCGAGGACACGCTCGACACCGCCGTGAAGTTGATGGAGGAGCACGGCCATGTCTCGATCGTGATGGTCGGCCCGCGCGGCCGGGCCCGCGGCGTGGTGCGGCTGGAGGAGGTGCGCGAGCGCAAGGGCACGGTCGGCGAGCACCAGGAGCCTTTGCCCGGCGTCGTCAACATTCGCGACGACCTGCGCACCGCCGTCTCGCAGATGTTCACCCATGGCGTCACCTGGCTCGCCTGCGTCGACGATGACGGATTCTACAAGGGCTATGTCACCCAGAAGAGCATCACCCAGGTGCTCGGCGCGACCTATCGGGAAAGCTGAGATGGCGCTCGCGAGCCTGGCAGGGACATTGCGCTGGCTCGTCGTCTTCGGCGCTTTCGCGCTCGGCGCCTGGCTGCAGGCGCGCGGCACAATCCCTGCGATCCTCAGCCATGCGCAGGACGTGACCTACCTCATTCGCCAGCATCTCGCTCTGGCGGCGATGTCGGGCGCGATCGCACTCGTCGTCGGCATTCCGCTCGGCATCGTGCTGACGCGCCCGCGCTTCGAGATGTTCGCCGATGCGGTGACGCAGATCGTCAATCTCGGCACCACCATCCCGACGCTCGCCTTGCTCGCGATCTCGATGTCCTTCCTCGGCATCGGCTCGCCGCCGGCGATCTTTGCGCTGTTCGTGCTGACGCTGCTGCCGATCGTGCTCAACACCATCGCCGGCCTGCGCTCCGTGCCCCAGCACCTGATCGAGGCGGCGCGCGGCATGGGCATGACGCCCGGCCAGATCCTGCGGCGGGTCGAACTGCCCAACGCCGTCTTCGTCATCCTCGCCGGCGTGCGCACCGCCTTCGCCATCAATATCGGCACGGTGCCGCTAGCTTTCCTGATCGGCGGCGGCGGCCTCGGCGAACTGATCTTCACCGGCATCGACCTGATGGAGCCGAGCATGCTGCTGGCGGGCGCGATCCCGACGGCGCTGCTCGCCGTGCTCGTCGATTTCCTGATCGGCCAGATCCAGTTCTGGCTGGTCCCGAAAGGCGTCAACCCGCTGCGCTGAGCAGCGGTCCACTCAACCAGAAAAGGGGAGTACGACCATGCACAAGCGCAGTTTCCTGAGGCTCGCTTCCGCCGCCCTGGCCTTCGCCGCTTTGCCGCTCGCCGCGCAGGCGCAGACCATCGTCGTCGGCGGCAAGAACTTCACCGAGCAGCAGATCATGTCGGAGATGACGACGCAGTTGCTCAAGGCCAAGGGCTTCACCGTCGACAAGCGCGCGGGCCTCGGCACCGCGCCACTGCGCCAGGCTCAGGAAGCCGGGCAGATCGACCTCTACTGGGAGTACACCGGCACCTCGCTGATCACCTTCAACAAGGTCGCCGACAAGATGGATGCGGCCGCGACCTACGCCAAGGTCAAGGAACTCGACGCCGCCAAGGGGCTCGTCTGGCTGAACCCGTCCAAGGCGAACAACACCTACGCGCTCGCCATGCGCAAGAAGGACGCCGACGCCAAGGGCATCAAGACGCTCGACGACCTCGCCACCAAGCTGAAGGGCGGCCAGGCCCTGAAGCTGGGCTGCAATGCCGAGTTCTACGCCCGACCCGACGGACTCGCCCCGCTGCAGAAGACCTATGGCTTCGATTTCGGCCGCGAGAACGTGGTGCGCATGGACACCGGCCTGATCTACCAGGCGCTGCGCGATTCCCAAGTCGATGTCGGCCTCGTCTTCGCCACCGACGGGCGCGTCCCGGCTTTCGATTTCATCATCCTGACCGACACCAAGGGCTATTTCCCGACCTATGCGATGACGCCCGTCGTCCGCAAGGAAACGCTCGACAAGAACCCGAAGCTGGCCGAGCTGCTGAACGGGCTTTCCGCCAGGCTCGACGATGCGACGATGGCCAGGCTCAACGCCTCCGTCGATGTCGACAAGAAGAGCATCGAGGAGGTCGCGGCCGGCTTCCTCAAGGCGCAGTCGCTGGTCTGATCGTTCGACGCCCAGGTCGGAGGCGCGCCGCGCCTCCGACCGTCCTGCGAGGTTTCCATGTCGTCGCTCAAGGTCGCGGTCGCCCAGATCCTGTGCGAGCCGGCCGATCTCGCCGCAAATCTCGCTGCACACCTCGAGGCCATCGCCGAGGCGCGCAGCGAGGACGTCGAGTTGCTGCTCTTCCCCGAACTGTCGCTGACCGACTATCTCGCCGCACCCGACTGCGAGGCGCTGGCCCTCGCGCCGGGCTCCGACGTGCTGACGCGCCTCGCCGAGGCGGCTGACGGCATCACGATCTCAGCCGGCTTCATCGAGCGCGGCGAACGGGGCCGTTTCTTCAACAGCCAGGGCCTCTTCCGTGACGGCAAGCTGCTCGCGATCCATCGCAAGCTCAACCTGCCGGGTTACGGCGCCTTGCGCGAGGACCGCGTCTATGCCCGCGGCCGCGATCTCGCGTCCGTCGAGCTGGCGCCGGGCTGGCCCGCCGCTACATTGATCTGCGCCGATGCCTGGAACCCGGCGCTGCCCTGGCTCGCTGCGCTCGGCGGCGCCAGCCTGCTGCTGTTGCCGGCCGCTTCGGCACTGGGCGCTGTCGGAGACGGCTTTGACAATCCGCGCGGCTGGGAGATCAACCTCGCCCATAGCGCGATGACCTATGGCCTGCCGATCCTCTTCGCCAATCATTGTGGCAGACGCGGCGGCGCGGATTTCTGGGGTGGATCGCGCATCCTCGATGCTTCCGGCCACGAGCTCTCCCGCGCGGGGCCTGCCCCCGGGCTCATCATCGCAGAGCTCTCGCAGGCAGACGGTGAGGCGGCCCGGCGCCGCCTGCCGACGGCCAGCGACAGCGACCCCGCTTTGGTCGGCGCCCTGCTGCGCGATCTGATGTCCACCAGCGAAAGCGCACGCTCATGACCGGCCCGATCGACTTCATCCATGAGCTGACGTTCTCGCAACTGCCGCCCGAGGTCGCCCATCAGGCCCGCCGCTGCCTGCTCGACCTCGTCGGCGTCGCCATCAGCGGCCGGCAGACCGAGCTCTCGCGCATCGGGCATGATTTCGCGGTCGACCATCTCGGCGCCGGGCGAAAGGGTGCGCGCCTGCTGTTCGACGGCCGCCGGGTGAGCGCCACCGGTGCTGCTTTCGCCGGGGCGACGACGATCGATTCCTTCGACGCCCATGATGGCCACGCCCTGACGAAAGGCCATGCCGGCGTCGCGATCCTGCCGGCGCTGCTCGCGGTCGCCGATGCCGAGGGGCTGTTCGATGATGGCGCGCTCGACGGCGAGGCCCTGCTAACCTGCCTCGTCCTCGGCTACGAGATCGCGACGCGCGCCGGCATAACGCTGCACGCGAGCGCCTGCGACTACCACACCTCCGGCGCCTGGAACGCGCTCGGCTGCGCCGCGGTCGGCGCCCGCCTGCTCAAGCTCGATCGCGAGCGCACCCGCCATGCGCTGGGCATCGCCGAATATCACGGGCCGCGCAGCCAGATGATGCGCTGCATCGATCATCCGACCATGGTCAAGGATGGTTCGGGCTGGGGTGCGCTGGCCGGCGTCAGCGCCGCCTATCTGGCGAAGGACGGCTTCACCGGCGCGCCGGCGATCACGATGGAAGCGCCGGAGCAGGCGGAGATCTGGGCCGATCTCGGCGAGCGCTGGCTGATCCTCGACCAGTATTTCAAGCCCTGGCCGGTCTGCCGCTGGGCTCAGCCGGCGGTCGAGGCGGCAAGCCGCCTTCTGTCCGAGCATGCTCTCGCAGCAGCCGACATCGACTACGTCGAGGTCGCGACCTTCCACGAGGCGGTGCGCCTGGGCGCACAACTGCCGGAAACGACGGAGGCGGCGCAATATGCGATCGGTTTCCCGCTAGCCGCCTTCCTCGCCCGCGGGCGGCTCGGTGCCGACGAGATCGGCGCCGATGGCCTCGGCGACCCTGCCATCCACGACATGCTGCGCCGGATTCGGCTGGTCGAAGCCCCCGATCTATCAAAGCGCTTTCCGGCCGAGCGGCTGGCGCGTCTGCGCTTCGTCCTGACCTCGGGCCGGAGTGTCGAATCCGAAGCCACGACCGCGCGCGGCGACCGGGCCCGTCCCTTGTCCGATGCCGAGTTGCTCTCGAAGTTCGATCTTGCCGCCGCAGCGCTAGACCGTGGCCGCGGCGCCGCTCTTGGCCGCGACTGCATGGCGCTCGCAGGAGGAAGCACGCTGGCGAGCCTCTGCGGCGGCCTGTTCGCGCCGGCTTGAGCGAGCGATAGCGCGGTCGCCTGCCCCTACGAGGGTGATCGCGGAGCCGCAGCCGCCCCGCCTTTGCCTGCTGCGGGTTTGCAGTCAGCCATTGCCGCGGCCGGCGGCGCTTCGACACCCATGGATCGAGGCCCGAGTCAGCCCCCGCGGCCTTGCCCGGCAAAGCTTATTCAATCTGCAAATAATGGGCATTTCGGAACCGGGCTCACCGAGGAGGGCCAATCGGACTATTCGGCATGGTCGGAGCCAGTGGTCGGGCCAAACCTGAAGACCGCGGCGTACAGGGGAGGTCACCATGACGACAGCCGTTGCTCACGGAGCGGATATCGCTGAAGGCACGCACGCCCGGCAATTGGACGCGGCTTTCAGCAAAGTTACCTGGCGTCTCATTCCGTTTCTGATGGTTCTCTGGATCCTTGCCTGGATCGACCGGGTCAACATCGGTTTCGCCAAGCTGCAGATGCTGAACGATCTCAAGTTCAGCGAAGCGATCTACGGCCTCGGCGCCGGCATCTTCTTCATCGGTTACTTCCTGTTCGAGGTGCCGAGCAATCTGCTCCTCGAGCGGATCGGGGCGCGCAAGACGATCGCCCGCATCACCATGCTCTGGGGCATCACCTGCGTCGCGATGATGTTCGTGACGACGCCCACGCAGTTCTACATCCTGCGCTTCCTGCTGGGTGTCTTCGAGGCCGGCTTCTATCCGGGTGTCATCCTCTACCTGACCTACTGGTATCCGACGGAGCGGCGCGCCAAGGCCTTCGGCCTGTTCATGTCCGCCTCGGCCCTGGCGGGTGTGCTCGGCGGCCCGCTGGCCGGCACGATCATGACCCAGCTCAACGGCGCCAATGGCTGGGCCGGCTGGCAATGGGTCTTCCTGATCGAGGGCATCCCCTCGGTGATCGCCGGCATCGTCACCCTGTTCTACATGACCGACAAGCCCGAGAAGGCGAACTGGCTCACCGACAAGGAGAAGGGCCTGATCCTCGCCGATCTGGAGCGCGACCGCGCCGCGCTCGGCCCGCGTGAGCACAAGATTCTGAAGTCGCTGCGCGACCCGCGGGTCTGGCAGTTCATCGCGATCTATTTCTGCATCATCCTCGCCAACTCGACCTTGACCTTCTGGGGCCCGACCGCGGTGCGCGAGCTCGGCTTCACCAGCCCGGCTGCCGTCGGCTGGATCATGGCGGCCTGCTATCTCTGCGGCGCCGCCGGCATGATCATGATCGGCCGTAGCTCGGACCGTCACGGGGAAGCGCGGCTGCATACCGGCTTCGCCGCCCTGCTGGGCGCGGTGTCGATGGCCGCGCTCGGCTTCCTGGTTCCGAGCGGCTCCTATTTCGCCCTGATCGCGCTGGCCTTCGCCATCATCGGCACGATGAGCGCCATTCCGGTGTTCTGGCAGATGCCAAACGCGTTCCTGTCCGGCTCGGCCGCTGCCGCCGGCGTCGCCCTGATCAACTCGGTCGCGAATCTGGCCGGTTTCGGAGCCCCCTTCGCGATGGGCGTGATCAAGGATGCGACGGGGCTGATGTCGCCCGGGCTCTGGATGGTCGCCCTGTTCGAAGCGGCCACCGTGATCCTGATCATCAAGTTCATCCCAGCCTTCAAGAAGGCCGGGAAATAGCAAAGGCCGGGGGACCGCGGCCGCAGAAGCCGCGGGCGTCGCAAGGCGCTACTTCAGCGGCAGCGGTTCTCCGTCGCAGATGACGGACAGCAGCTCCCGCCAGCTAGGCCGCTCGCCCGGTGCCAATCACCGGCGGGCGGCCGTTTTCGTTCGAGAGGGGCTGCGGAGAATCTATTGGCCCGGAGCCGCGTCGCCCGGGAGGCGGTTGCGGGTCAGGACCTGGCGCAGCCAGTGATGCATCGGCGAATGCTGGGTGCGGTCGTGCCAGAGCTGGTAGAACCGCATGCGCGGGAATTCCAGCGGCGGTTTGACGATGGCCAATGGCAGGATGGTGGTGAAGTAGCTCGCGAAATGCCGGCTGCTCATGTAGACGAGGTCCGTTCCGACGAGCATGTAGGGCGCCATCGCGAAATAAGAGATCACCAGGCGCCGCTCGCGACTGATCCGCATCTTCGTCAGATGGGTTTCGACCACGCCGCGATGCGCGATCGAATAGGGCGCTGGGGCGATATGACTGGCGGTCAGGAACTCCGTCTGAGACGGGGTCTCCTTCGTGAAGGGATGGTCGCGGTCGACGAGGCAGACCACATCGTCCTCGAATAGCGTCGACGTGCGCAGATAGGCCGGCGGCGACGGCCAGTTTCCGATGACGATGTCGATCGTGCCGGCAGCCAGAGCGCCTTCGAAATCGAAATCGCCGCCAAGAGAGCGCAGGACGAGCCGGGCGTTCGGAGCGCGCTGGCGAAACTCGCGCACGGCGCCCGCGAGATAGGCCGGCGCGACATAGTCGGGCAGGGCGATGGTGAAGGTCTGAAGGCTCGATGCGGGGTCGGGCTTGTCGGGGTCGAGCAGGAGATTGTCCAGCTCCTCGAGGGCCTTGATCGCCGTCTGCTGCAGCGCGAGCGCCCGCTCGGTCGGCACCATGCCGTCGCGGCTGCGCACCAGCAACTGGTCACCGAAAATCTCGCGCAGACGCTTCAGGGCGAGGCTGATCGCGGGCTGGGACAGGTTCAGCCGCGCGGCTGTCCGCGTGACGCTGCGCTCCGCCAGGAGGATGCAGAAGACTCGCAGGAGCTGGGCGTCGAGGGGGTTCTCGGTAGGCTGCATGGCCGGCGACCTTCGCGACGGGGCGGCTCGGGCGGGCCATCCCCCTCAAGCTCTATTCGGCTTTGCAAATAATGGGAATTGGGCGCGCCCGATCTCCATCAGGCGCGGCATGCGGTACATGCGAGGAAGCGATGGCGAGGCGCACGCGCCGGCCATGATCCGAAGGACAGGAAACCGAGATGACGCCCTCTTCCACAGCAACGCAGCTGCCCTTCACCCTGGCGGCGATCAACGCCATGGATCGGCCCGCCTTCGTATCCGCCTTCGGCGCGATCTTCGAGCATTCGCCCTGGGTCGCCGAAGCGGCCTTTGCGGCGCGCCCCTTCGCCAGCGTCGATGCGATGCACGCAGCCATGATCGCCACCGTCCGCGATAGCGACGAGGCGAAGCTGATCGCGCTGCTCTGCGCCCATCCTGAGCTTGCCGGGCGCGAGGCCAAGCGGGGCGAGCTGACCCAGTCCTCGGATGTCGAGCAGGCCAGTGCCGGACTCACCAGCCTGACGCAGGCGGAGGTCCGGCAGATCGACACGCTCAACCGCGCCTATCGCGAGCGGCACGGCTTTCCCTTCATCGCCTGCGTCAGGCACTACACCAAGGCCGGCATCTATGCCGAGCTGGCGCGGCGCGCGGCGCGTGACACCGCTCCGGAGCGCGAAGAAGCGCTCGCCCAGATCAGCTTCATCACCCGCAGCCGGCTCGCGCAGGTGACCGATGAATCGCAGGCCTCCCGCGCGGCCTGAGAACCAATACCGGCGCAACAATCAAAGGGAGCGGAGCATTGGATCACCTGATCACCGACCGGCGACGGGTCCTGGCGGCGGGGGCGGCGGTCGTTGCCGCGCCGGCTCTCGCCCGGGCGCAAGGGCAGCAGCCGGGCGCGCTGACGGTCGCGCCGGTCTCGCAGACGGGCCTGAGCCCGCGCCTGACCATGCACGCGATCGACACCTATCATGGCTTGCCGGGAGCGGGCATGCGCTGCGACCTCGCGGTTCTCGACGGCGACCGCTATCGCCAGCTCAAGACGGTCGTGACGGCACAGAACGGGCGCACCGATGAGCCGTTGCTCGTCGACGAGGCGCTGAAGGCCGGCCGCTACGAGCTACTGCTGCATGTCGAGGACTATTTCCGGACACGGGGTGCGCAGCTGCCGACGCCCAATTTCCTCAAGAGCGTCCCGATCCGCTTCGTCATCGCCGATCTCGGGCAGCGCTACCATCTGCCTGTGCTGTTCTCGCCCTGGGGCTATTCCTACTACCGCGGCAGCTGAGGGGCACGTTCATGGCTGGCATCACCACGCATGTCCTCGATTCCAACCGCGGCCGGCCGGTGTCGGGCGTCCGCATCGACCTGTCGATGAAGCAGGGCGAGAGCTGGATCCTGGTCAAATCGGTCACCACCAACCAGGACGGCCGCACCGACGCGCCGGTCGTTCGGCCGGAGGACGCCAGGCTCGGCGAATACGAGCTCGTCTTCCATGTCGACGAGTATTTCCGCAGCCAGGCCGGCGCCGGCGATCCGGCGCCGTTCGTCGATCGCCCAGCGGTCCGCTTCTCGATCTTCGACGTGAAGCAGCATTACCACGTGCCGATGCTGTGCACGCCCGGAAGCTGCACGACCTACCGCGGCAGCTGAGGCCATGGAATCGCGTAGGATGGCGTGAGAAAACGAAATCTTGCCAGTGATTTACGCGCGGTTCCTGAATCGCCGCCGCACCGACTTGAATCGTGCTGGCAGGAGTTCGCGACAGCGCTGACGCAGGTCAAGACCGCCGCACTCATCCGGCTGAACGAGTTGCTGCCGCGATAGACCCCGCTCAGCTCTCACTCGCCTGCGTGGCGAAGGCGATGAACTGGTCGATGATCGGCTCGGCGTCCTTTTGCGTCACGGCATGCACGTCCGCCACAGGGCAGGGCCCGGTGATGCGCAGATAGCGCAGGCCGGGCAGGCCCTGCCGGCCGACCGATTCCGGCACGAAGCCGATGCCGAGCCCGGCCGAGACCAGGCTGGCGATCGACATCGACTCGACCACCTGCTGCACGATCCTGGGCAGGAAACCGAGCTGCGCGCAGAAGGACTGCAGATGCGCGGCGAAGGCGGAATCGCGCAGCCGGTAGAAGACAAAGTCCTCGTCCTTCAGATCCAGGATCGTGATCGCCTTCTTTCCCGCCAGCTTATGGCCGGCAGGGACCGCAAGGCCGATGCGCTCGCTCCAGACGCGGCGGATGACGAGGTCGCGGTCGTCGGGGGCGAGGCGCAGGAAGCAGATGTCGACCCGCCGCGCCTTGAGCGCCGCGATCTGCTCCTGCGGCGGCATCTCGTCGATGGTGATCTCGACATCCGGGTGCATGCGCTGGAACTCGGCGATCGCCAGCGAGAGGCCGCTCAGCAGCACCGAATTCGTCGTCGCCAGATGGATGATGCCGGCGCGGCCCTGTCCGATCGCCCGGACCTGCGCCGCCGCCTGCCGCGTCTGCGCGAGGATGGCGAGCGCATGCCGACGGAAGGCATGGCCGGCGGCGGTGAGCTCGACCTGCCGGCTGCTGCGGCGGAACAGCTCGGTCTGCAGCTCATGCTCGAGGTCGCGGATCTGCTGGCTCAGCGGCGGCTGGGAGATGTTCAGCTTCTGGGCGGCCGCGGTGAAGCTGAGCTCCTCCGCCAGGGCCACGAAGTAGCGCAGGTGACGCAGTTCCATTCCGAGCTCTCTCAGCGCAACCGGTGTTCTATCTATATGTTATACAGATAGATCAGAACTAACAATATATTGGACCGATTGGTCCATGGCTGCCATTCCATTCCCGACAACAAGGCGCGGATGCGCTGATCGGGAGGATGGGCCATGCCGAAGATGACCGCTGCCGAAGCCGCCGTGCTGATCCTGGAGCTGGAGGGCGTGAAGCAGGCCTTCGGCGTCCCGGGTGCCGCGATCAACCCATTCTATGCCGCGCTGAAGCCGCGCAACCGCATCGGTCACATCCTGGCGCGCCATGTCGAGGCCGCCTCGCACATGGCCGAGGGCTATACCCGCGCGCAGGCCGGCAATATCGGCGTCTGCATCGGCACCTCCGGGCCGGCCGGGACCGACATGATCACCGGGCTCTATTCGGCCTGGGCGGATTCGATCCCGATCCTCTGCATCACCGGTCAGGCGCCGCGCGCCCGATTGCACAAGGAGGATTTCCAGGCCGTCGACATCGAGTCGATCGCCAAGCCCGTGACCAAATGGGCGGTGATGGCGCGCGAGCCGGGGCAGGTCCCCGGCATCTTCCAGCACGCTTTCCACCTGATGCGCAGCGGCCGTCCCGGCCCGGTGCTGATCGACCTGCCGTTCGACGTCCAGACCGCAGAGATCGAGTTCGATCCCGACACCTACCAGCCGCTGCCGGTCTACAGGCCGGCGGCGACCCGCGCCCAGATCGAGAAGGCGCTGACCATGCTGAACGCGGTCGAGCGGCCGCTGATCGTCGCCGGCGGCGGCATCATCAATGCCGACGCCTCCGATCTTCTGGTTGAATTCGCCGAGGTCACCGGCGTGCCGGTCGTCCCGACCCTGATGGGCTGGGGCACGATCCCGGACGACCATCCGCTGATGGTCGGCATGGCCGGCCTGCAGACCAGCCATCGCTACGGCAATGCGACCATGCTCGCCTCGGACCATGTCCTGGGCATCGGCAACCGGTGGGCCAACCGCCACACCGGCAATGTCGACGTCTACACCAAGGGCCGCAGCTTCACCCATGTCGACATCGAGCCGACGCAGATCGGCCGCGTCTTCACGCCCGATTTCGGCATCGCCTCGGATGCGGGCAAGGCGCTGGAGCTGTTCGTCGAGGTCGCCACCGAATGGCGCGCCGCCGGCAAGCTCAAGGACCGGACGGCCTGGGTCGAGGAATGCCGCGAGCGCAAGCGCACCATGCTGCGCCGGACGCACTTCGACGAGAACCCGATCAAGCCGCAGCGTGTCTATGAGGAGATGAACAAGGCCTTTGGCCGCGACACCACCTATGTCAGCACGATCGGCCTGTCGCAGATCGCTGCCGCCCAGTTCCTGCATGTCTACAAGCCGCGCGGCTGGATCAATTGCGGGCAGGCGGGGCCGCTCGGCTGGACGATCCCGGCGGCGCTCGGCGTCTGTGCGGCGACGCCCGGCACGCCGGTGGTCGCGATCTCCGGCGACTATGATTTCCAGTTCCTGATCGAGGAATTGGCGGTCGGCGCCCAGTTCCGCACGCCCTACATCCATGTCCTCGTCAACAACTCCTATCTCGGGCTGATCCGCCAGTCGCAGCGCGGTTTCAACATGGACTACTGCGTGCAGCTGTCCTTCGAGAACCTCAATACACCCGAGCTCGGCGTCTACGGCGTCGACCATGTCAAGGTCGTCGAAGGGCTCGGCTGCAAGGCGATCCGGGTCACCGAGGTGCAGGACATCCTGCCGGCGCTCGAGCGGGCCAAGGCGATACTCGACGAGTTCCGCGTGCCTGTCGTCGTCGAGATCATCCTCGAACGCGTCACCAATGTCGCGATGGGGACCGACATCGACAAGGTGACGGAGTTCGAGGACCTCGCGCTCGCCGCCGAGGACGCGCCGACCGCGATCGCGCTGCTCGACTGACACCGACCGGGAGGTCTCAAGACATGCCGAAGTTCTGTGCCAACCTGACGATGCTCTTCAACGAGCATCCCTTCCTTGATCGCTTCGATGCCGCCGCCAAGGCCGGCTTCAAGGGCGTCGAGTTCCTGTTCCCCTATGCCTTCGCCAAGGACGACATCGCCGAACGGCTCAAGGCGAACGGCCTGACCCAGGTGCTGTTCAACCTGCCGGCCGGCGACTGGGACAAGGGCGAGCGCGGCATCGCCTGCCACCCCGATCGCGTCGGCGAGTTCCAGGACGGCGTCGGCAAGGCGATCGACTATGCCAGGGCGCTCGGCGGCACCATGGTCAACTGTCTGGCAGGCCTGGCGCCGGCCGGGGTCGAGCGCGACAAGGCGGCGCAGACGCTGGTCGACAACCTCGCCTTCGCGGCGGCGGCGCTGAAGCGGGAGGGCATCCTGCTGATCATGGAGCCGATCAACAGCTATGACATCCCCGGCTATTTCGTGAACCGCTCGGGCGAGGGCATCGCCATCATCGACGCGACCGGCTCCGACAATCTCGAGCTGCAATACGACATCTATCACATGCAGCGCATGGAAGGTGAGCTGGCGGCGACGATCGAGAAGCTGCTGCCGCGCATCGCCCATATGCAGCTCGCTGACAATCCCGGCCGCAACGAGCCCGGCACCGGCGAGATCAATTACGGCTTCCTGTTCGGGCTCATCGACCGGCTCGGCTACGCCGGCTGGATCGGCTGCGAATACAAGCCGAAGGCCGGCACGGTCGAGGGGCTCGGCTGGCTCAAGAACGCAACGCGCTGACGCTAACGAGCGGAGGACACGTCATGAAGATCGGATTCATCGGGCTCGGCATCATGGGCGCGCCGATGGCGGGCCAGCTGATCAAGGGGGGCCATGAGGTCCATCTCTACAGCCGCACGCAGGTTCCGCAGGAACTGACCGCGGCCGGCGGGCGCCCCTGCGCCTCCGCGACGGAGGTCGCGCAGAACGCCGAGATCATCATCACCATGGTGCCGGACACCCCCCATGTCGAGGACGTGCTGTTCGGCGAGAGCGGCGTCGCCAAGGGCCTGTCGCGCGGCAAGATCGTCGTCGACATGAGCTCGATCTCGCCGGTCGCCACCAAGGAGTTCGCCAGGCGGGTCAACGCGCTCGGCTGCGACTATCTCGACGCGCCGGTCTCGGGCGGCGAGGTCGGCGCCAAGGCCGGCACGCTCTCGATCATGGTCGGTGGGCCGCAGGGCGCCTTCGATACGGTCAAGCCGCTGTTCGACCTGATGGGCAAGAACATCACCCTGGTCGGCGGCAATGGCGACGGCCAGACGACCAAGGTCGCCAACCAGATCATCGTCGCCCTCAACATCGAGGCGGTCGGCGAGGCGCTGCTGTTCGCCGCGAAGGCCGGCGCCGATCCGGCCAAGGTCCGCCAGGCGCTGATGGGCGGCTTTGCCTCCTCGCGCATCCTGGAGATTCATGGCGAGCGCATGATCAAGCGCACCTTCGCGCCGGGCTTCCGCATCGAACTGCACCAGAAGGACCTGAACCTGGCCTTGTCGACGGCGCGCGCGCTCGGCGTCTCCCTGCCGAACACCGCGACGGCGCAGGAGCTGTTCAACGCCTGCGCGGCCCATGGCGGCGCGGCCTGGGATCATTCCGGCATGGTGCGCGCGTTGGAGACGCTCGCGAATTTCGAGATCGGCCAGACCGAGAAAGCCTGAAGGCTCTGATCGGGGCGGGCAGGGGCCTGCCAAGGGGAAGCGCACCATGACGCTCTTACAGAACGCATCCCATGACGACCGCTCCAACGCGGCGCCGGACGGTCAAGAAATCATGCGCCGCCTCGACGGGCTGGCGCGCTTCTCCAGCGACCAGGGCGCGATGACGCGGCTGTTCCTCACGCCCGAGCATCGCCAGGCCATCGGCCAGGTCGAGGCCTGGATGCAGGAGGCGGGCCTCACGACCCATGTCGACGACATCGGCAATCTCGTCGGCCGTAGCGGGGGCCGCAGCGAAGGCGCGCCGACCCTGCTGCTCGGCTCGCATATCGACACCGTCCGCAATGCCGGCAAATACGACGGCAATCTCGGCGTCATCGCCGCGATCCAGGCCGTCAGGCGGCTGCGGGCGGAGAGGAGCGAATTGCCCTTCGCCATCGAGGTGCTCGCCTTCGGCGACGAGGAGGGCGTGCGCTTCCCGGTGACGCTGAACGGCTCGCGCGCCGTCGCCGGCCGTTTCGATCCCGCCGCGCTCGATGTCTGCGATACGGACGGCGTCTCGCTGCGCCGGGCGCTCACCGAGTTCGGCCTGGACCCGGCGGGCATCCCCGGTATCCGGCGCGATCCGGCCGAGATCCTCGGCTATGTCGAGGTGCATATCGAGCAGGGGCCGGTGCTGGAGGAGCGCGACCTGCCGGTCGGCATCGTCACCGCGATCAGCGGCGCCAGCCGCTTCACCATCACCATCGACGGTGTCGCCGGCCATGCCGGCACGGTGCCGATGAATCTGCGTCGTGACGCCTGCGCCGCCGCTGCGGAGATGATCCTGGCGGTCGAGCGCGTCGCCTCGATGCGGCGCGACGTCGTGGCCACGGTCGGGCGCATCGCCATCGCGCCGAGCGCGGTCAACGTCATTGCCTCGCGCGCCGAGTTCTCGCTCGATCTGCGCAGCCCCTCGGACGAGGCGCGCCATGCCGCCGTCCGCGACCTCAAGCGCGCCTTCGAGGCGATCGCAGCCTATCGCAACGTGACCTCGACCATCGTCGCCTTCTACGAGGAGGACGCGGCGGTCTGCTCGCCGGCGATCGTCGCGGCGCTGGAAAAATCGGTCGCGGCGCGCGGCGTCGCGCCGCTGCGGCTGCCGAGCGGGGCCGGGCATGACGGCCTCGCCATCGCCAATCTCTGTCCGTTCGGCATGTTGTTCATGCGCTGCGCCGGCGGCATCAGCCACAACCCGGCGGAGGCGGTCGAGGCCGCCGACGTGCAAATGGCGGTCGACGTGCTCGTCGACTTCCTGCGCACCGCTTCCCCCGAAACCTTCAGGACCTGAGCAGGAGACCGACCATGAGCGTCGCGATCGACGGGACGACACTGACCGCGGAGCAGGTGGTGCGCGTCGCACGCGCCGAGGGCGAGGCCGGCTTCGCCGCCGCGACGCTCGCCCCCGAGGCGCGCGAGCGCATCGCCGAGGCACGCGACTATATCGATGCGAATTTCATGAGCGACGATGCGCCGTTCATGTATTCGTTCAACACCGGCGTCGGCCTGTTCAAGGACCAGCGCGTGCTGATGTCCGAGATGACGGACTACCAGCGCAACACCGTCTATGCCCATGCGACCGGCATCGGCGAGCCGCTGTCCGAGGATGCGACCCGCGCCACCATGCTGCTGCGCGCCAACGCCTTCGCCTCGAACTATTCTGGCCCGCGCGTCGAAGTGGTCGAGCGCCTGCTCGAATGCCTCAATGCCGGCCTGCACCCGGTGATCCCGTCCAAGGGTTCGGTCGGCGCCTCCGGCGACCTTGCGCCGCTCGCCCATATGTCGGGCGCGATCTGCGGCTTTCCCGAAGCGGAGATGTTTTACAAGGGCGTGCGCATGCCGGCGCGCGAGGCGCTGCAGCGCGCTGGGCTTTCCGTCGAATTCCCGCTCGCAGCCAAGGACGCCTCGGCGCTGATCAACGGCTCTACCGTCTCGCTCGCCGTCGGCGTGCTGGCGATGGAAGATGCGCGCCGGCTGCTGAAGCATGCCGACATCGCGCTCGCGCTGACGCTGGAATGCATCCGCGGCGAACTCGCCGCCTTCGATCCGCGCGTCCACCGGGCGCGCCCACATCCCGGCCAGGCGGCAACGGCAAGCAACATCCTGCGCATCGCCGGCGATTCCAAGCGCTGCGGCGAGGCGGCCCGCCAACTCGTCTTCCCGGACGAGGCCCGCGCGCCCGGCAGCAAGGCGCCGCCGCGCGTGCAGGACGTCTATTCGATCCGCTGCGGCCCGCAGGTCCATGGGCCCGTGCGCGAGGCGATGGAGTTCATCACGAGGGTGATGACCACCGAGATCAACTCGGCCACCGACAACCCGCTGATCTGCAAGGACGGCGACGGCTATGTCTGCATCTCGGCCGGCCATTTCCACGGCGCCTATGTCGCGCAGGCCATGGACCTGCTCGCCATCGCCGCCACCGATCTCGGCTCGATTTCCGAGCGCCGGCTGGCGCGCCTGATCGACCCGACCATGAGCTACGGCCTGCCGCGCAACCTGCTCGCCGGGAAGCGCGGGCTCAACACCGGCTACGCCACGGTGCAGTGCTCGATGTCGGCGCTGGTGATGGAGAACCGGCATCTCTCGGCCCCCGGCTCGGTCGACTCGATCCCCGGCAAGTCGAACGCCGAGGACCATGTCTCGAATTCGACCTGGTGCGCCCGCAAGGCCCGCACCGTGGTCGAGAATGTCGAGCAGATCCTGGCCTGCGAGATCCTGATGGCCTGCCAGGCGCTCAGCCTCGTGGACGACCTTGCCAGGGATTATCCGATCGCCAAGGGCAGCCGCGCCGCGCTCGCCGCCGTGCGCTCGGTCATCCCGCCTGCGCTCCAGGGCGACCGTTGGTACGCCACCGAGATCAATCAGGCTCTGGCGCTGCTGCGCTCCGGCGCGATCGTCGATGCCGTCGAAAGCGCCGTCGGTCCGCTGGAGTGACTGGCCAGGCGCCCGGTTCCGGCCGGGCGCCATCGCAAGGCAACGCCTTTCGATTTGAAAGCAAGGGCCGGAGCGCGATCTTCCGCCAGCCTTTCCAGACTCGCCCAACACTCAGCTTCGAGGATTGGGACGATGAAAGAGATCATCCGCTTTGCCTGGGGAACCAGCTCCCTCGGCGACTTCTTGGTCGCGATGTCCGGGAAGGGCATCGTCGCCGTCGAATTCAGCTCCGACCATGCGGCGATGGAAAGCGCGCTGCAGGCTCGCTTTCCGGACACTGTTCTGGAGCGCGACCAGGACGGGTTGGCTGAAGCCGTGACGACCGTTGCCGGCCTGGTCGACGATCCGGCAAGCGACTACGACCTGCCGCTCGACCTGCGCGGCACGGCCTATGAGGTGCAGGTCTGGCAGATGCTGCGTGAGATCCCGCCCGGCCAGACCACGAGCTATGGCGCATTGGCGGCGAGACTCGGCACGCGCGACCCACGCGACGTGACGCAGGCGATCGCCAACAACGCCGTCGCGGTCATCGTTCCCTGCCACCGCGTCATCAAGAAGGACGGCTCGATCTCGGGCTATCGCTGGGGCGTCGGGCGCAAACGCGCGCTGCTGTCGCGCGAACAGGCACATTGATGGCGTCTGCCGTATCGCATGAGGGTGGTGCGGCAACACTCTGGAAGCAGGAATGAAAAGCCCCCCGTGGTTCGACCACCGGGGGCCCTTATGTTGGCGATCTTAGCGAACCGATTGACCCGCGCCCTCAGTGCGCATCGTGGAAGATGATGCCGAGCGTGTGGCGCCTGCCGGAGCGAACACGGCTGACGCCATGGCGCAGATTGACGCGATAATTCCCCTTCGAGCCCTGCACCGGCCGGTTATGGACGGCGAAGGCGACCGCATCGCCCTGGCGCAACGGCACGACCTCGACCCGGCTCTGCATGCGCGGGCGCTGCTCGGTCAGGGCGAATTCGCCGCCGGTGAAGTCGCGCCCCGGCTCGGAGAGCAGGATCGCGACCTGGATCGGAAAGGCGAGCTCGCCATAGAGATCCTGGTGCAGGCAGTTGAAGTCGCCGGGGACATATTGCAGCAGCAGCGGCGTCGGGCGCCGCTGGCCGGCCTCGTGGCATTGCTTCAGGAACGCGGCATGCGCATCCGGATAGCGTTCCTCGATCCCCATGCGAACATTCCAGGCATTGGCGATGCCGGCGAGGCGCGGATAGAGCGCCGTCCTGAGGCCGCCGATCAGGTCAGGGAGCGGGTAGCTGAAATAGCGGTACTCGCCCTTGCCGAAGCCGTGCCGCGCCATAACGATATGGCTCCGGAAATGGCTCTCGTCGGGATAGAGTGCCGCGACCGCGTGGCACTCCTCCGGCGTCAGCAGTCCGGGCAGGACGGCGCAGCCGAAGCCGTCGAGTTCGCCGGCGAGCGCCCCCCAGTCGTAGGCGGCGACCCGCGCCTCTGCGGAATTCTCCGCAGGGACGCGAGCAAGCGTGGCCATCTCGTTCATGCCATGGCTTCCTTCTCGATGAGAGCGCGCTTGCGCTCGATGCCCCAGCGATAGCCGGCGAGATCGCCGTCGCTGCGGACGACGCGGTGGCAGGGAATGGCCAGCGCGATCGGGTTGGCCGCGCAGGCGCTGCCGACCGCACGCGGATTGGCGAATGGGCTGATCCAGCGGGCCATTTCCCGGTAGGTCACCGTGCGGCCGGGAGGGATCGCCTTCAGCTTCTCCCAGACACGGCGCTGGAACGGCGTGCCGCGCATGTCGAGCGGAAGGTCGAGGCCCACTGCCGGGTTCTCGATGAAGCGGAGCAGCTTCACCAGATCGTCGCTGACAGCGGCTTCGCTGACAATCGGCGTGGCCTGCGGAAAACGGCTCGCGAGATCCGCGGCCAGCTCTTCGGCGCTGTCGCCGATAAGGATCGCGCAGACCCCCTTGGCACTGCGGGCGATCAGCACTTCGCCGAGCACGGAACTGGCCGTGGCATAAAGAAGGATGTCGATCGGCTTCGCCGGGGACGTGGCCCGCGCCAGATCCTGGGTGATCATGAGGTTCATCGTCGTGCTCCCTGTTCAGTCCTCATGATCGAAAACTAGACGGGGCGGCGGGTACTCGAACTCCGATCCTTGCGCTCAAATCGAAAGCCGGTCGGGCGGGCTCCAACGCCGCTTTCAGGCGAGCCGCAGGATCGTCGTCTCCGCCAGCAGATAGGTCTCGCCGGAGGCAAAGCGGACCTCGATCTCGCCAGTGTCGAGTGTCTCCCAGACGGCGAAGCCATCTGCGACGAGCTGGCCGATATGGGCCATGACCAGTGCCTTGTCGGGATTGTCGCGGGCGAGCGCGACGAGCTCGGAGATGGCCGCCTCGGTTTCGGGCAGGCTTCGTCGGCTCGTCCTCGTGCCGAATCCGCTGCGCGAGACCATGATCGCGGGCTGCCTTTCAGTCGTTTTGGGCTTCTCGGTCGAGCAGGGCCCGCTTGCGCTCGATACCCCAGGCATAACCTGAGAGCGCACCGTCGGTGCGGACGACCCGATGGCAGGGAATGGCCACGGCGAGCGTGTTCGCGGCGCAGGCTCCTGCCACAGCGCGCACCGCATTCGGCGCGCCGATCCGCCGGGCGATCTCGGAATAGGAGACGCGCCCGCCGACCGGAATCTGCTGCAGCGCCTGCCAGATGCGGCGCTGGAAGGCGGTGCCGCGCACGTCGAGCGGCAAGTCGAGCCCGATGCTGGGATTCTCGACGAAGCCGACGACGCAGGCGATCAGCGCCTCGTAGTCCCGGTCGGCGCCGATCAGGCTCGCCTTTGGAAAGCGATCCTGGAGATCGTGGACGAGTGCATCGGGGTCGTCGCCGAGCAGGATCGAGGCGATCCCCTTCCTGCTCGACGCGACGAGGATGGCGCCGAGGGCGCTCTGGCCGACCGCGAACCTGATCTCTTCATCGGCGCCGCCGGCGCGATACCGGGTCGGAGTCATGCCGAGCATCCCTGTCGATTTCTCGTAGAAGCGTCCGCTCGAATTGAATCCGGCATCGTAGATCGCCTCGGTGACGCTGCTGCCGGCAGCCAGCCCCTCGCGAACCTTCTTCGCCCGGTCGGCTGCGGCATAGCCTTTCGGCGTCAGGCCGGTCGAGGCCTTGAAGAGGCGGTGGAAATAGCTCGGGCTACGGCCGACCGCTTCCGCCAGCGCATCCAGGGACGGCTCTTCCTCGCTCTCCTCGATGAACCGGCAGGCCCTGGCGACCAGGGTCGCGTTCTCGCAGTCGAGCGAGGGACCGTCCGGGTTGCAGCGCCGGCAGGGCCGGAAGCCCGTCGCCCGGGCGCTCTCCAGCGTGTCGTGCAGCGCGACATTCCGGGGATTGGCCAGGCGCGAGGGGCAGGATGGGCGGCAATAGACCTGGGTGGTCGCGACCGAATACCAGAGTTCGCCGTCGGCGCTCTTGTCGCGGGCGACGATGCGCGCCCAGCGCGGATCGTCCGCGACGGAGGGGAGCGGCGGCCGCCGGCTCGCTGAGGGTCTTGCCGTGATCATCATCGTCGTCATCTCGCATCGTCCTCATTCGACCGTGCCTGCGACCAACGCTCGTCACACTTCGATCCTTGCCGGCGAGTGCGATCGCCTGCCACCCGATTTCCGCCTGGCTACGACAGGCAAGGGTCCGCGCCGGACGCGCGAACCCTTTTCAGCTCTGGATCTGCGCGCCGATCAGGCGGCCTTGACGAGGCCGAGCTGGGTCATCGCAGTCAGCCCGTCGTCCAGCCCGATTTCCTCGACGATCCTTCCGTCGATCACCTTCAGGACGGTCGTGCCGGTGAAATGCATGGTCCGGCCGGAGGCGGCGGGGAGGGCGTCGTAACCGGGCAGGAAATCATCGAAGGCCGCGCCGGTATGCGTGCCGCCGCCTTCCCACTGGCCGACGACATAATCGCCCTCGGCGATCAGATCGGCCGTGCCCCAGAAGTTGAGATCGGGGAACGCGGCGCGGAAGTCGGTCATGAACGCCTTGATGTCGGCATGGCCCCGGCGCGGCTGGTGCAGCGAGTATTTCAGCAGCATGTTGGGCGCCGCGATCTCGTCGACCACGTCGAGGTTGACCTCCTTGCCCCAGAACTCGGTGAACCAGCGCACCACCACGGCTTTGTTGTCGTCTTGCTTGCTCATCGGAACAGGCCTCTCATTGATCTGGCGGTCGTCGAAACCGCTCGACGACCTGAGAGGGAGGCTAGAGAGACAACACACCGGCCAAACTCCGTTTCTTGCGGTTGAACCGGAAAGAGCTTTCGCCTTCGCAGCCCTCCGCGCGTTCGGCACTTCGCAACGTCTTGGTACCATCATGGTGCGAGTCGTCCGGAGAGCCCGCGTGGAAACCACCCTCTACCCGCCCGTCAAGCGCTTCCTCGAGGAGCTCGGCTATGCCGTGAAGGGCGAGATCGGCCGCTGCGACCTCGTCGGCCTCAAGGAGGGCGACCCCACTGTGGTGGTGATCGGCGAGCTGAAGCTCGCCTTCAACCTGGAACTGATCCTGCAGGGCGTCGACCGACTGCGCCTCGGCGATGAAATCTGGCTGGCGGCGCAGCTTTCGGCCAGGGGCAAGGGCCGCGAGAGCGATCCGCGCTATCGCGATCTCTGCCGCCGGCTCGGCTTCGGCCTGCTCGGCGTCACCAGCACGGGCCGCGTCGAGGTACTGGTCTCGCCGGTCGCGCCGACGCCGCGCAAGAACGCCAAGGCGCGCTCGCGGCTGGTCGACGAGCATCGCCGGCGCAAGGGCGATCCCGCTGCCGGCGGCAGCACGCGCCGGCCGATCATGACCGCCTATCGCCAGCAGGCGCTCGCCTGCGCCGCGGCGATGAGCGCCGCGCCCCTGCGTCCGCGCGATCTCAAGCCGTCATGCCCCGACGCCCAGAAGATCCTGCACCGCAATGTCTATGGCTGGTTCGAGCGCGCCGAGCGCGGCGTCTACGGGCTGACCGAGGCCGGCCGCAGCGCGCTGGCGCAATGGGAGATGGTGCCTTCGCCGATCGGCGCGGTGGCGCTGGCCTGAGCGCGTGACGACCGCGGAGCTTCGCCTCCGCGACATCGCCTCAATCGTTGATGATCGCTCGTAGGAAGCGGCGGGTACGCTCCTGCGTCGGATGCGTGAAGAAGGTCCGGGCCGGGGCCTCCTCGACGATCTCGCCGGCGTCGAGCAGCATCGCCCGGCTGGCGACACTCTTGGCGAAGCCGATCTCATGGGTGACCACGACCATGGTCATGCCGTGGTCGTGATGGACCTGGCGGATCACCTGCAGGACCTCCTCGCGCATCTCGGGGTCGAGCGCCGAGGTCGGCTCGTCGAACAGCATCAGCGTCGGCCTCATCGCCAGGGCCCGGGCAATGGCGACGCGCTGGCGCTGGCCGCCGGAGAGCTGGAACGGGTAGGCGTCGGCCTTGTCGGCCATGCCGACGCGCTCGAGCAGCCGCCGGCCTTCGTCATTGGCCTCGCGCGCCGACTGCCCGAGGATCTTCATCGGTGCGATCGTGATGTTCTGCAGCGCGCTCATATGCGGGAACAGGTTGAAGTTCTGGAAGACGAAGCCGGTCGAGAGCCGGATCTTCTGCAACTCCGCCGCCGTCGCGGTCGCGACATTGCGGCCGCCGACCGAAATCTCGCCGCTGTTGATCGTCTCCAGCCCGTTGATGCAGCGCAGCAGGGTGCTCTTGCCGCAGCCGCTCGGCCCGCACAGCACGAGCACCTCGCCCTCGGCGACGTCGAGCGAGAGTCCGTTGAGGACCTTCACCTCGCCATAGGATTTATGGACGTCGCGGATACGGATGAAGCTTTTGGCTGCCGGCGCGGCGGTCGTCGCCACGACCTTCAGATCGGTTGCCATTTCTGCAGCCTTTCGATCATCCGCATCATGATGGTGTAGCCCCAGATCAGCGCGACATAGAGCAGCGCCGCCCCGGTGTAGAATTCGAGCGGCCGGAAGAACTGCACCGTCAGTTCCTGCGCCCGAAACATCACCTCGGGCACTGCGATCAACACGGTCACAGTGACGTTCTTGATCACGGTGATGTGGACATTGGTCAAAGAGGGCAGGGTGGCGAAGAAGGCCTGCGGCAGGGTGATGTAGCGCATCACCTTCCAGCGCGAGAAGCCGAGCGACTGCGCCGCCTGCACCTGCGTTTGCGGGATCGCCTCGAGCCCACCGCGGAAGGCCTCGCAGGCCAGCGCCGCGCCGTTGAGCGAGAGTGCGATGATCGAGCTCATCGTCGGCGAGAGCGAGCTGCCGGTCAGGATCGGCAGCACGTAATGGATCCAGATCAGCAGCACCACCACGGGCAGCGTGCGGAACAGGTCGACGAAGACGACAGAGACGCCGCGCACGAGCCTGCGCCGCGACATGCTCATCGCGGCCAGCATGACGCCGATCAGGGTAGAGAACAGGATCGCCGGGAAGCTTGTCCACCAGGCATGCCAGAGGCCGCCGGCGAGATACGGCCCGTAATCGCTGAGAACGCCGAACTGGAAGGTGTAGTTCATGTCCTGCCCCGGCCGGAACTGCAGGCGAAAAGGGACGCGCCGGTGCGCGGCGCGTCCTGGTTGAGGTCAGCGCGGCCCGGTGGCGAGCTCGGGGGGCAGCTTCCACTTCTCGGCGAGAGTGCGGTACCAGCCGCGCAGCTGCATCGCTCGGACATAGGTGTTGAGGAACACCACCAGGTCGAGATCGGCGTAACGGACGGCGTGATTCATGCTCGTCCATTCGGTCTTGTCGGCGGCGAACCGGATGTTGCGCAGCTCGGTCGGTCGCTCCTCGGCACGCAGCGCGTTCGAGACGGAATCGCCGATATAGGCGGTGGAGCGGCCCTGCATCACCTCCAGAACCGCTGCGGCGGTGTCGGAAAGCGGGCTCACCTTGGCGTTCTTGAAGGTGCGCTGGGCGAATTGCTGCGCGGCCGTGCCGCTGACGACCGAGACGGTGTTGCCCGCCTTGTCGAGGTCCTCGAAGCCCTGCACCGGGCTGTCGGCGCGGACCATCGCTGTCGAGGAGAGATAGCCGATCGGGTCGGTGAAGGCGACGGCGGTGGCGCGCTCGGGGGTGGCACCGAGGCCACTCATCACCACGTCCCATTGTCCGGCCTGGAGCCCGGCGACCAGCCCGCTCCAGGTCGTGTTGACCAATTGCACCTTGATCCCGGTCATCTGCTCGAAATTGCGGATGTCGTCGGCTATGAAGCCCTCGTATTCGCCACTCTTCGGGTTGAGCAGGACGAAGCGGTTCCAGGGCGCGACGCCCACGACCATCTTCTTGTCCTTGATGATCCGGTCCAGCGTCGGCCCGGCGTTGGTGGCCGAGGCCGAAAGCACAGCGATCGCGGTGATGGCGATAGCCATCGTCATGGCTGCGATGCGTCTCAACATGATCTTCCCCTCCCTGTTGCGGGCCGTCTCTGCGGCAGCCCCTTACTGGCTTGCGAATCTCAGTGAACAGCGTCGGCGGCGAGTAGGCTCTCGAAGCCGACGATCGGCGCGGTGGCGTTGGGGTCGATCACGACGTCGAGCACATAAGGACCTTTCGCCGCCCGCCCGCGGGCGAGGCCGGCGGCGATCCCGGCCGGATCGGTGATGCGCTCGCCCCCGCATTTCAGCGCGCGGCCGAGTTCGGCGAAATCGATGTCGAGGAAGTCGCATTCGAGATAGCGGCCCATCACCTTCTGCTCCCAATGGCGCTGGAAGCCGAGCGTGCCGTTGTTGAAGACGACGACCTGGACGTCGACGCCGTAGCGCGCCGCCGTCTCGAGCTCGTTGAAGACGTAGCCGAAGGCACCGTCGCCGGTGACGCAGACGACGTTGAGCGAGGGATCGGCCAGCTTGGCGCCGATCGCAGCCGGCAGGCTCCAGCCGATGCCGCCGGTGCCGCGCGGCGACAGGATGAAGCGGCCGGCCTTCGGCACGTCGATATGGCTCATTGCCCAGCCGGTGATATAGCTCGCATCGGTGACGATCAGCGTCTTCTCGTCAGTGCGGGCCGAGATCTCGGCGAGCAGGCGCTCTGGCCGGATCGGCACCTGTCCGGAGGTGGCGACAGGCTTGAACTCCTCGCGCCAGTCGCGCGTCAGCGCATCGAGGCGCTCGCGGCTGGCCGCATCGGTGCGTGCCAGGCCGTGCTCGGCGCAATGGGCGAGGAGGTCGCGCAGGGTGTCGCGGACATCGCCGACCATGGCGACGTCGGTCGAGAAGTTGCGGCCGATCTCAACCGGGTCGATGTCGAGATGGATCAGCTTGGTGCCGGCTTTGGGCAGCGTCCACTCGCTGTAGCAGAGTTGCCCGGTGCGCGATCCCAGCACGAAGACGACATCGGCCTCGGCGAACAGCGTGTTCGAGATGCGGCCGCGGCCATAGCGCCCGCCTGTGGTCGAGCCGAGCGGGCCGGCGGCGAGAGGGTGGGCATCGGCGATGGCTCCGCGCCCGGTCATCGTCGTTGCAACCGGCATGTCGAACAGCTCGGCCAGGATGCGGATCTCCTCCTCGGCGCCGGAGATGATCGAGCCGCCGCCGGCGATCATCAGCGGCCGGCGCGCCGAGGCCAGCAACTGCGCGGCATTGGCGATCGAGTCCCGGCTGGCCCGGACCCGGTTGGCGGGGAAGCGGGCATAGGCCGGATCGGCCCAGGTCTCGGCCTCTGCCTGCGCCGCCATCACATCGCCCGGGCAGAGCAGCACAACCGGGCCGGGGCGCCCCGTCGTTGCGATCCGGAAGGCCTTGCGCACCGCATCGCCCGCCTGCTCCGGCATGTCGATGCGGATGACCTCCTTGACGTAGGGGGCGAGCGCCACGGTGTGGTCGAGCGCGCTGCTGGCATGCTTGTTCTTCAGCCGCAGCGCATGGTCCTGCACCAGCGCGATCACTGGTACCGAGGAGCGCTGCGCCTCGAGCAGGCCGGTGATCAGGTTGGTCGCGCCCGGGCCGAAGGTCGCCGCGCAGACACCGGGGCGGCCGGTCACCTGGGCATAGCCATGCGCCATGATCGCCGCGTGCTTTTCGTCGCGCGCCGTGACGATGCGGGTGAAGGCCCGGTCGACCGCGTGGAAGACATGGATCGGGTCCTCCATGCCGAACAGGCACGTCACCCCATGGCTCTTCAGGGTCGCGTAGAGCAGCGCGCCGCCGGTCCCTTGCATCGTCGTCTCCCGTTGACGTTTTGCCTGTGTTGCATATTATGCAACATGTTGTTTATTCATGGTGGCGGCGCTTTGCTGCCGCGTCAAGCCGCAATGCGAGGCCCGATGAAATCGATCGAAAAGGCCGTGAGCGCGCTGCAACTCATGGTCGAATCGGGGGGGGAGCTGCGGGTCGGCGACGTCAGCCGCCACCTCAAGGTCAATCGCAGCACCGCCTCGCGCCTGCTGGCTTCGCTGGCGGGGGGCGGGTTGATCGAACAAGACCCGCTAACCCAGCGCTATGGCGCGGGAATCCTCACCGTCCAGCTCGCCGCCGGCTTCCATCGCAAGTTCGACGTGGTCGAGCAGGCGCAGAAGGACATGGAGGCGCTGGCGCGCGAGACACGACACACCGCCTGGTTGGGGGTGCTCTCGGGGGCCGAGGTCGTCGTGCTCAAAACGGTGCGCGGCTCGCAACCGATCCAGTTCGCGGTCGAGCCCGGCCACAGGCTGCCGGCCCATGCTGCGGCGATGGGCAAGGCGCTGCTCTCGCTCAAGCCGGACCAGGAGATTCGCGAGCTGTTCGAAGGGCCGCTGGCGGCCACCACCGGCCAGACGCTGCACTCTGTCGACGACCTGCTGCGCGAGCTGGCGCAGACGCGCCTGCGCGGCTACGCGATCTCCAACCAGGAGCTCTTCGAGGGAGTGAAGGCGATCTCGATCGCGTTGACCGAGCGGCACAAGGGTACCTCGATCGCGGTCAGCGTCTCTTATCCGCTGTTTGCCCTTCCCGATGGCGACGACCAGCCGATCATCGATGCCTTGCTCGGCTTCGGCCGTCATTTCGGCGCTCGCATCGGCGACACCCGCTGGACGCGCTGAACCCGACTCGCTGGCGCGCAACAGCTTGCTGCGGGTCTCGCACGATCGAACTCGACGGCTGAGCCCGCCCAAACCCTGAGCGGTGGCGGGCTGCGCTCGCCGTTTGTTGCAGCGCTCAGGCGTCGAGCCCTGCGAGCATCCGCGTCAACTTGGCCGAGGACATCGGCTTGGCAAGCGGGAAAGCCTGTCCGGCCCAGAGCAGGGTGAAGTCGTCGCGGCCGGCCGCCTCGGCGGCGCTGCGCAGCGGCCCCACTGCCGTGCCGGCGGTCGGGAAGGCCGGGGCGAGATTCGAGAGCGGGCCGAGTTCCGCCATCGCCCGGTTGACGATGCCACGCGCTGGCCGGCCGGTGAACAGGTTGGTGATCGCGGTCGGCCGCCCGCTCATGCCGAGCGCCTTGCGATAGATCGGCGAGATGCTCGCTTCGGGCGTGAACAGATAGGCGGTGCCGACCTGCACTGCCGCCGCCCCGAGGGCGAACGCCGCCTCCACCCCGCGCCGGTCCGTGACGCCGCCTGCGGCGATCACCGGGACGGAGACCGCGTCGACCACCTGCGGCATCAGAGCGAAGGTGCCGACCTGTTCCGAGATCCGGTCGTTCAGGAAGATGCCGCGATGGCCGCCGGCCTCGGCGCCCATGGCGATGACCGCGTCGACGCCGTGCTCTGCCAACCAGCGCGCCTCGGGCACGGTGGTGGCGGAGGCGATGATCTTGGCGCCGGTGCGCCTGACCCGCTCGAGCAGCTCGGGCGCCGGCAGGCCGAAATGGAAGCTGACGATTTCGGGTCGGTATTCCTCGATTACGCTCGCCAGCGAGGCGTCGAAGGGCGTGCGCCCGCTCGGCGTCTTCGGCATGTCCGGATCGAGCCCGGCCTCGGCGTAGTAGCTGTTGAGGTGCTTGAGCCAGGCCGCCTGGCGCGCCGGATCGTCGGCCGGGGGCGTATGGCAGAAGAAATTGACATTGATCGGCCGGCGCGTGCCGGCTCGTACCTTGTCGAGCGCCGCCTTGAGGCCCGCCTCGTTGTATTGCGCGCCGGCCAGCGAGCCAAGGCCGCCGGCTTCGCTGACGGCGATCGCCATCTCCGGCGTCGAGGCAAGGGCCATCGGCCCCTGGATGATCGGCAACTCGATGCCGAACAGGTCGAGCAGTCGCGCTTGGGCGGTGCTGGTCATGATTGGTCCTCGCGGGGGGCGAACGGGGCGGCGGCCAGTGTCAGCCGCGGCCCCGTGATTTCAAAGGCGAAGGTCAGCGCATCCGGAGTGCAGGATTCAGCGAGGCTAGCTCGCCGCGCGTCGCTTGCGGTACTCCGCGGCTGGCAAGCCGCCCCAGCCCCAATTGTCGAGCTCGACCTCCTCGATCACGACGAAGGTCGCGTCTAGCGGCTTGTTGAGCACGTCGAGCAGGAGCTGGCTGGTGCCGGCGATGAGCCTGGCCTTCTCCTCAGGCGTGACCGAGGAGCGGCCCGGGCCCGAGCCCTCGCGCGTGACCTGAATGGTGACGATCGGCATGGAAGCCTCCTTCTGGTTCGGGCTGGGGCTCAGTGGCCGGCGCTCTGGCCGCCATCGACATGCAGGATCTCGCCGGTGACGAAGGGAGCGCTCTCGAGGAAGAGCACGGCGTCGACGATGTCCTTGATCTCACCCATGCGCTTCACCGGGTGCAGGTTTGCCAGGAACTCATGCGTCTGCGGCGCGTGCATCGGCGTCCTGATGATGCCGGGCGAGACCGCGTTCACCCGGATGCCCTGGGTGGCGTATTCGATCGCCAGCGCCTTGGTCGCCGAGTTGATGCCGCCCTTGGTCAGATTGGCGAGGGCGGCGGGGACGCCGCTGACCGCATGATCGGTCAAACTCGTGGTGATGCTGACGATGTGGCCGGAGCCCTGCTTCAGCATCGCGGCCGCGGCCCGCTGGGTGATGTGGAAGAAGCCGGCGAGGTTGGTCGCGATCTTCGCCTGGAAATCCTCGACCGTGTAGTCGGTGAACGGCTTGGCGATGAAGATGCCGGCATTGTTGACCAGCGCGTCGACGCGTCCGAAGCGGCGGATCGCCTCGTTGACGATTGCCTCGGCCGTGGCCGGATCGGCGATGTCACCGGGAACTGCCAGGATATCGGGATCGCTGCCCTGTCTGATCGAGCGCGACGTCGCGACGACGCGATAATTGCGGTCGCGGAAGCCCTTGACCAGGCCGGCGCCGATGCCCTGCGAGGCGCCGGTGATGATGGCGACCTTCCGTTCGTTGCTCATGATGATCCTCACTGTCTGGTCAGCGGGCGGGAGCGCCGCTGATGGGCCTCTCTGGCCCGGTGAGGACAATGTGGATTGTCACGCAGAACGACTGAATGCCTGGCATTCGGCAGGCATTCTTCCTTGTGTCGGAAGAATGATTCCGGAGATCAATCGCCTAAAGCGAGCGCTTCCGCCGACAGTCGGGCAAAAGCGGCGCGCAGGGGCGGCACTGCGAAATCCAGGAAGGCGCGGACCTTCGGGACAGTGTTTCGCCCTTGCGGCATCAGGAGGGTGACGGGTCTTGCCGGCGGCTCGGCATTGCGCAGGAGAAGGCGGAGAGAGCTGTCCTGGACCCGCTCTCCGACATGGTAGCTGAACAGGCGCGTGACACCGAGGCCATCGACGGCCGCCCCCCGCGCAGCCCGCACACTGTTGACGATCAGGCGCGGCTTGAACTGGATCGAGCGGGGAACAGCCCCTCCCTTCGCCGGTGGGAACACCCAGGCATCACGGCCGAAATCGGTACAGGCGATGATGGTGTGCTTGAGGAGATCGCCCGGCTCGTCGATGCGCGGATGCTGGGCGAGGTAACGCGGCGAGGCGACGATGACCGGCCTGACGCCGCCGCCGATATGGACCGCCGTCATCGCGGAGTCCGGCAGCTCGGCGATGCGCAGGGCAATGTCGATGCCTTCCTCGACCAGGTTGGCGAGGCGCACCAGCAGGACGAGATTGACGGTGACCGCCGGATGGGCCTCGACGAAGGCGTCTATGATCGGGCGCAGGATTTCTTCGCCGCTGATCGGTGGTGCCGTGATCGTCAGCGTCCCGCGCGGAGCGGCTTGCTCGCCGGCGCCGACTGCATCGAGTTCCTGCAGATCGGCAAGGACGCGGCGGCAGAGATCGGCATAGCGCTCGCCGGTTTCGCTCAGCCGGATCGAGCGAGTCGTGCGGTGCAGGAGCGGGGCACCGGCCTGCTGCTCGAGGAAAGCGACGGCCCGGCTGACGGCAGCCGGAGAACGGCCGAGCAGGCGTCCCGCGCCGGCGAGGCTGCCCTCGTCCAGCGCGGCGATGAACACCTTCATCGCATCGACGCGATCCATCCGGCCTCGGACATCCCCCTGCAGCGCCTAAGCTCGGTCATTCCGGCAGGCTGTCAAGCGCGGGGAACCGCGGGTCTTACCCTGGCCACGAATCAGGCCGGCTTGTGCGGCAGGGCAAGGCCATAGCCGCTCTCGGCAGGCGGCTCCTCGGCCTTGCGCAGTCGGGTGTCGCTGAGCTCGTCGGCCGCCTCCAGGATCGGATAGGCGACCGAGGTGATGTGGCCATGGATGCGCTTCAGGTCGCGCAGCACGTCGAGATGGATCGACGAGGTCTCGAGCGATTCGGTGACGCCGCTGCGCAGGCGCTCGTAATGGCTCTCGGTCGCCTGGCGTTCGGCGATGCGCATCGCGCTCTTCTCGTCGAAGAGCTGGCGGGCGAGGCCGAGGTCGCGCGAGGCGAGCACGTTGAGCGCGAGCTGCAGGCTGTGGCTGACCCGCATGTGGAAGTCGCGGATCTCGGCGAGGCCTTCCTCGGAGAAGCGATAGCCTTTGCGGATCTTCTTCTCGGCCAGTTCCCGCAGGTTCTTGTCGATGATGTCGCCGATATGCTCGAGATTGGTGGTCAGCGTGATGATCTCGAACAGGCGCCGGCTGTCCTCCTCGCAGAGCGGGCGGCGCGAGAGCTTGACCAGATAGAGCTTGATCGCCTCGTGGATTGTGTCAACGCCGTCATCGGCCGCAGCGATCTCGCGCGATAGCGCGAGCTTGTCCTGCTCCAGCAGGGTCAGCATGTCTTTGAGCATCGCGCCGACGCGATCGCCGAGATGCAGCGTCTCGCGCATGGCGCTGGCGAGCGCCTCCGACGGGCTATCGAGCAGGCCGGGGTCGAGATAGAGCGGCCGCGTGCGCTGCTCGGCCTCGGGCTTGACCGGGGTCAGGCGCGTCACCAGCGCCGCGATAGGCTTGATGAAAGGCAGGAAGGCGAAGGCGCCGACGATGTTCAGCGCCAGGTGGATCTCGACGGCGAGGCGCGTGGGATCCTGCGACAATCCCGAGAACCAGGCGGCGAGCGGCTTGGCGAAGGGAATGACGACGAGTGCGATGATGATGCGCGTCAGCAGGTTGGCGAGCGCGACGCGGCGCTGCACGACCGGCGCGCCGAGCTGGTCGATCACCGGCACCAGCGCGTTCCCGAGATTGGCGCCGACGATCAGGATCAGCGCGGTCGGTGCCGGGAAGAGGCCGCCCGCCCAGAACGAGGCGATCAGCAGGACGATGGCGAGGCTGGAATGGGTCAGCCAGGTCGCGGCCACGGTCAGCGCCACCGCCAGCAGCGGCTCGCTCGCCAGCGCTTCGAACACGGTTCGGAAGACCGGCGACTGCGCCAGCGGGGCCGAGGCGGTCTTGAGCTCGGCGAGCGAAAGCAGGATCAGGCCGATGCCGACGATCAGGCGGCCGATATTGCGGGCCCGGTTCATCGCCTCGTTGGCGAGGTAGAGCGCGACGCCGACGGCAAGGCACGCGCCCCAGAGCCAGCCGAGCTCGAAAGAGACCAGGAAGGCGGCGAGCGCCGTGCCGACATTGGCCCCGAGCAGCACGGCGAAGGCCATCGGCAGCGCGATCAGCGCCTGGCCGGCGAAGGAGGAGAGCAGCAGCGTCGTCGCCGTTGAGCTCTGCAGAATCAGGGTGACGACTGCCCCGCTCGCCATTGCCGAGAGCCGGTTGCCGGCGAAGCGCGCCAGGCCCTGCCGCAGCGAAGGGCCGAATGCGCGCGTCGCGCCCGTCCGTACCAGCCTGACTGCCCAGATCAGCAGCGCCACCGAACCGGCGAGGTGGATCAGGATGGCGGTGGTGCTCTCGGCGGCGTTCATCGTGGGGAGGGCGCTCCTTCAGGCGGGAATCGGGAGGACGGAACGGCAGATTATGCCGTGAAATTCGTTAGCCGTCTTATAAAATCGGCGGCGGAAATGGTTTACTTCTCTCGTGTGTGGCCTGGAATGGAAAACGGTCGTCGCACGCTCAAAAGCGCAATGGCCAGCGGTTGTGGTGATCCACGACAGCGCTGGCAGGCCGTCCCTATCCGGTCAGTGTGGAAGAATTGCGGTAGCGGTCTGCGTCGCTTTGACGACTACGCGGCTGGAGCAGGCTTCGATTGAGATTTACCCGCAAGGGCGGCGCGCTCGGCTGCCATCGCTGTGATCAGGCGAGGATAGGCTTCCTGCATCGCCTCCCGGAAGGCCTCGAACGGCATCTCGTCATGGTCGCCGCGGTCGAGCACATAGTCCATGTGCTGGCGCCCTGCCGCGTCGAAGGGCTGGAAGATCGAATCCGTGCTGCCGTCGAAATCGAGCGGCTCGACGCCGAAGCGGGCGCAGAAGGCAAGGTCGAAGGCCGGCGTCGCCTTGACCCAGCGGCCGTCGAGATAGAGCAGCGTATAGGCGTGCCAGCGGAAGACGTCGGTGCCCATCAGTTCGAGAATGCGCGGTGAGGCCAGATGGTTGCGCACGTCGGCAAAACCGACTCTGGCCGGAATGCCGGCTGCGCGGGCGACCGCCGCGAGCGTCAATGCCTTGGGCACGCAGAACGAGCCCTTCGCCTCCAGGCAGCGCGAGGCGACGAAGATGTCGCGCTCGATGCCGAAATAGCGCAGATCATAGGGGATCGCGTCGCGGACGGCGTAGTAGAGGCGCACCGCGCGGAAGCGGTCCGGACCTGTACTGGCATGGTCTTCGACGAAGGCGCGGATCGCTGGCGCATTGGCATCGATGAAGGGCGTCGCCTTCAGCGCCCCGGCGAGCCTCTCGTCGCTCATCGCACCCTCCCGATCACATGCCGCGCGATTGCTGCAGCCGCCAGGCGAGCTGCGGCAGGCGGTCGGCGCCGAAGAAGCTCTCACCGTCCAGCGTCACGAACGGCACGCCGGTGACATTGGCCGCGCAGGCCTCCTCGACGGCTTCTCCGAGGCGCTTTCGCCCCTCGGCGCCGTTGATCATGGCGCGGATCGCGTCCGGTGTCTCGCTGGCGAGGCAGGGCAGGGTGGCGAGCGCGGCCAGGTCGGTAATGTCCTCGCCTCGGGCGAAGAAGGCCTCGAAGATCTCGCTCGCCAACCGCAAACCATCCTGCGGCCGCGTTGCCGTCCAGGCATGAAAGAGCCGGCCGGCGAGATGGGCCGAAATCTGCAGCGGTTCGGGGACGCGGAAGGGCAGACCGAAGAATTCGGCCGAGCGCGTCGCGTCCTCGAGGAAGTAGCGGCGCCGCGCCGGCGTCTCCAGCGGGTTGGTTACACCCTGCTGCTTGAACACCGCCCAGAGCAGGATCGGCCTGAGTTCCAGGGCCCGGCCATGCTCCTGCGCCAGTCGCGCCAGTGGACGAAGCGCGAAATAGGAATAGGGCGAGGCGAAATCGAGATAGAGACGGAGCGCTCCCGGCATGGCCATCAGAACCTGAAGACGCCGTAGCCAGGCGGGCCGAGCGGGGCGTTCAGCGAGGCCGAGATCGCCACGCCAAGCGCATTACGGGTGTCGAGCGGGTCGATGATGCCATCGTCCCAGAGCTCCGAGGTCGAATAATAGGCCGAGAGCTGCTCCTGATAAGCTTTCCGGGTGTCTTCCCAGAGCCGCTCGATCTCGCTCTGGTCGACCGCGCCGCCATTGCGCTTCATCTGGTTGGCCTTGACCTCGGCCAGCGTGTTCGCCGCCTGGTCGCCGCCCATCACGCCGATCTGGTGGTTCGGCCAGGAGAACAGGAAGCGCCCGTCGAAAGCGCGCCCGCACATGCCGTAATTACCGGCGCCGAAGGAGCCGTTGCACATCACCGTGAATTTCGGCACCCGCGAACAGCTCTGCGCCATGATCATCTTGGCGCCGTCCTTGGTGATGCCGCGCCGCTCATATTCGCGCCCGACCATGTAGCCGGTGATGTTCTGCAGGAAGACCAGCGGCGTGTTGTTCTGATTGCAGAGCTCGATGAAGTGCGCGCCCTTGATCGAGGAATCGTTGAAGAGCACGCCGTTATTGGCGAGGATTCCGACCTTGAAGCCCCAGATATTGGCAAAGCCGCAGACCAGGGTGGTGCCGTAGTTCGGCTTGTATTCGTGGAAGCGGCTGCCATCGACGATGCGGGCGATGATCTCGCGCATGTCGAAGGCCTTTTTGATGTCGTCGGGCACGATCCCGTAGATCTCGGCGGGATCATAGAACGGCTCTTCCGGCGCCTCGCGCTGCGCCTCCCAGCGCGGCAGCCGGTCCCATTGCGAGACGATGTCGCGCCCGATCTCGATCGCGTGCTCTTCGCTGTCGGCCGGGTAGTCGCAGGTGCCCGACACGCTGGTGTGCATCTCGGCGCCGCCGAGTTCCTCGACCGTGACGTCCTCGCCGGTCGCCGCCTTCACCAGCGGCGGGCCGCCGAGAAAGACCGCGCCGGTGCCGCGCACGATGACGCTGTAGTCGGAAAGCCCGGGGATATAGGCGCCGCCGGCGGTGCAGTGGCCGAAGACCAGAGCGAGTTGCTTCACGCCCATCTTCGACAGCATCGACTGGTTGCGGAAAATCCGCCCGCCCATATAGCGATCGGGGAACAGCTCCGACTGGAGCTGCAGGAAGCCGCCGGCGGAATCGCAGAGATGCACGACCGGCAGCCGGTTCTCCATGGCGATGTCGAGGGCGCGGACGATCTTCTTGACCGTGAGCGGATACCAGGCGCCGCCCTTCACGGTCGGGTCGTCGGCGCGGATCATGACCTCTCGGCCCGAGACCATGCCGATGCCGACGATCGAGCTCGCCGAGGGCGATTCCCCGCCATAGGCCATATTGCCGGCGAGCGAGGACAGCTCCAGGAAGGGCGTGCCGGGGTCGAGCAGCATCTCGATGCGCTTGCGCTGCGGCATCTTCTGCTGGCGGGCGAGCCGGTCGAGATCGCGCTGCGGGCGAGCGTGGCGCGCGGCCTCCTGCTTCGCCTTGAATTCGGTCACGAGGCGGCGGTTATGCGCCTCGTTGCGGCGGAAATCGGCTGAAGCCGTGTTGATCGACGATTGCAGTCTGGACATCGGTTCAGCCTTCCGCCGGGGCCGCGAGACGGGCGAGAACTGCGTCCTTGTCGAAGCCTTCGCCCTCGCGCGCCGCCATCTCGGCGATCTCGCCGTCGCGCGGCGCATCGAGTTTCATCTGCAGCTTCATGCTTTCGATGGTGACGACGGTTTCGCCGCGCTGGACCCTGTCGCCGACGCGCTTATGGACCACGACGACCGTGCCCGGCATCGGCGCACGCACGACATTGGCGCCGCCGCCGGCCGCGGAAGCTTCCGCGGCGTCGCGCCGGCGCAATGCGAAGCTGCGTCCGTCCAGCCGAACGATGACGCCGTCGGCGCTGCCCGCGCGGGCGAAGGCAAGCGGTTCGCCATCGACAGTGAGCTGGCGGCTGCCATCACCGGCCTCGTCGAGGCCCTGCACCACATGCCGGCGCCCGTCCACCGAGACGACCAGATGCGGCCGGCGCGCCAGGATGGTGACGGTATGGACCGTGCCGTCGAGATCGAGCTTGAGGACCATGTTCAGTTCCTCCAATGCCCGATCGAGGCGTGCGGCTCGGGCACGCCGAGGACGAGATCGCGAAAATCGCGCAGGCCGAGCGCGGCGGCGATCAGGACCCTGTCGCGCGTCGCTTCAGCCGGCTCGGCGGCGGCAAGCGCCGCCTTGTGCTGGCTGACGAAGCCGGTGTGCAATTCGCCGGCGGCGAAGGCGGGATGACCGAGCACCCGGGCGAGATAGTCGATATTGGTCTTGACCCCGAGCAGCGCGAGATCGTGCAGCGCCGCGATGCTGCGCCGGGTCGCGCCGGCCCGGTCCGGCCCATGGGCGACGAGCTTGGCCAGCATCGGGTCGAAATCGGCGGTGATGCGTTGGCCACGATCGAGCGCGTTCTCGAAGCGCAGATGGGCGGCCTGCGGCGCACCGAGATGCAGGATCGTCCCGGTTTCCGGCAGGAAATCGCGCTCGGGATCTTCGGCGCAGATCCGGCATTCGATCGCGTGGCCATTGGCGGTGACTTCATCCTGCGCGAAGGGCAGGTCGCGCCCGGCGGCTATCTCGATCTGCAGTCTGACGAGATCGAGCCCGGTGATCATCTCGGTGACGGGATGCTCGACCTGCAGGCGGGTGTTCATCTCCAGGAAGAAGAAGCGGCCATCGGCGCCGAGGATGTATTCGACCGTGCCGGCATTGCGGTAGTTCGAGGCCGCCGCGAGTCTGACCGCCGAAGCGCAGATCTCGTCGCGTAAGGCCGCTGGCAGGTTGGCGGCCGGCGCCTCCTCGATGATCTTCTGGAAGCGGCGTTGCACCGAGCATTCGCGCTCGAAGAGATGGATCGCATTGCCCTTGCCATCGCCGAAGACCTGCACCTCGATATGGCGAGGACGCTCGACGAAGAGCTCGGCATAGACGCGCCCGTCGCCGAAATAGCGCTGGGCCTCGCTCGCGGCGAGGCGCGCCGCGTCCTCCAGCTCCTCCGCCGCGCGCACGATGCTCATGCCCTTGCCGCCGCCGCCCGCCGCCGCCTTGATCAGCAGCGGGAAGCCAATCTCGGTCGCCTGGCGCGTGAATTCGGCGAGATCCTGCGTCGGCATCACCGAGGGCGCGACCGGTACGCCGTGATCGGCCGCAAACTGGCGGGCCGAGATCTTGTCGCCCATCAGCGCGATGGTGTCGGCGTCCGGGCCGATGAAGGTGATCCCGGCTTCCGCGACGGCGCGGGCGAAGCGCGCATTCTCGGAGAGGAAGCCATAACCGGGATGGATCGCATCGGCCCCGACCGTGCGGGCGGCCTCGACGATCTGGGCGATATCGAGATGGGCCGCGACCGGGGTCTCGCCGGAAATCTCGATCGCCTGATCTGCTTCGCGCACATGTCTGGCGCGGGCTTCGACCGGATGATGGATTGCGACCGAAGCGATGCCCATCTCGCGCAGCGTCCGGATCACCCGGCAGGCGATCTCGCCGCGATTGGCGATCAGGACTTTTCGGAACGGCGGGTTGTCGTCCGGAGCCGTCATCATGCGTCGCCCGTGGTCTTGGAGCCGTGGAGGGGGCCACCCGGCGCAAGCCAGGCAGCAGGGACGGGCACCGGCAGGCTCATCAGCACCTGCGCCATCGCCTTGCCCTGCGGGTCATGCCGCAACGAGGCGATGCCGCCGCCGCCGAGCGCGCGATGCATCACGAGGTTGAAGCCCCCAAGGCCCGGCCAGTCGAAGCGCTCGACCTTGCCTTGGACATGGTGGGCGAAGTGCCTGCCGACCGCCTCGGGCGTCAGCGCCCGGCGCAGCCAGGGCAGGAAAGCGGCATCACGCGCGATCACACCGATATTGGCGATGTCGCCCTTGTCGCCGCTGCGGCCGAAGGCGAGGGCGATGAGCGGAACGGTAATCGTCTCGCCGCCAGCTTCCGGGGCGTCCGCGTTCGCGCGGATAGGCGAGGGGGCATTCGTGGCCGCTGCGGGGATATGCGCCGGTACCGGCAGGCGCGTCTCGCCGAAGCTGACGGTCGGGTTCAGCTCGGCCTTGTCGATCAGGAAGGAGAACAGTCTGATCACCGGCTGCGGCTCAGGCCGGCCGCCGGCGAAGCCGGTCAGGCTCTGCGCCATCGCGGTCGCGGCCGGATAGATCTCGCGGGCGAAGATCTGCAGCGCCTCCTTGCTGGGATGGCGCACGCCGATCTTGAGTACGACCTCGCGGGTCGTCTGCGCTCTGCTCCCGGCGCCATAGCTCGCCTCGGCGCCGAGCGTCTCGATCGAGGTTTCGACGAAATCGGGAAAGCCGGCCTCGCAGATCAATCGGCCGCAGCGCGCGAGAACCGCCTTCGCCACTGCTTGGGCGCGCTCTGCCGCGTCGTCACCAACGATCATCATCGTCGTCGCGCAGCGGTAGCCGTCGGGATAGGTGGCGCTGACCTTGAAGCTGCCCGAGGGCGCCCGTCCGTGCGCACCGGAGACCCGGACGCGGTCCGAGCCTGAGGCTTCGAGCTTCACCTGCGACCAGTCGCAAGCGACATCTGGCAGCATATAGGCGGCGGGGTCGCCGACCTCGTAGACGATCTGCTCGGCGATCGTCGCCGGGCTCACGCGCCCGCCGGTGCCCTCCGGCTTGCCGATCTCGAAGCTGCCATCGGCGCGGCAATCGGCAAAGGGGAAGCCCATATCGGCCCAGTCGCCGGCGACGTCGCGCCAGTCGGTGACGATGCCGCCGGTCGCCTGCGCGCCGCATTCGAGGATGTGGCCGGCGAGGCTCCCGGCCGAGAGCCGGTTATAGTCTTCCGGCTTCCAGCCGAATTCATGGATCAGCGGGCCGAGCACCACGGCCGAGTCGACGCAGCGCCCGGTCACCACGATATCGGCGCCGGCGGCGAGCGCCGCTGCGATCGGGAAGGCGCCGAGATAGGCGTTGATGCTGGCGATCCGGCCGGGGAAGGGCGCGCCGGAGAACATCTCGCTGATGCCCGCGGCGCGCAGCCGTTCGGCTTCGCCGGAGAGGTCGTCGCCGGTGACGATCGCGACCTTGAGGTCGACACCGACCTCCTTGAAGGCAGCGAGTAGGGCGTCGCGGCAGGCTTCCGGATTGACGCCGCCGGCATTGGTGACGACGCGGATGCGCTTTTCCGCGATTTCACGAGCGAGCGGCTTCATCACCAGCGAGACGAAGTCGGTGGCATAGCCGAGCGCCGGGTTCTTCGCCTTCATCCGGGCGAGGATCGACATGGTGATCTCGGCCAGATAGTCGAGCACGAGATAGTCGATGCCACCCTGGCGAACGAGCTGGCGCGGCCCTTCCGGGCTGTCGCCCCAGAAGCCGGCGCCGCAGCCGATGCGGATGCTCTCGCGCATGGCGTTCACCGCCCGGTCCAGGCCGGCGGACGCTTTTCGGCGAAGGCGGCGAAGCCCTCGCGCGCATCCTCGGTGCGAGCCATGTTCGCCAGCATGAACTGGGCGTATTCGAGCGCCGCGTCGGTCGACATCTCCCTGATCTTGGCGAGGCTCTGCTTGCCCAGGCGAATGCCGGTCGGCGACTTGTCGACGAGCCGGCCGACCAGCCAGTTCGTCTTGGCGTCGAGCTCATCCGCCGGCACGGCGTAGTTGACGATCGCGCCAGCCTCAGGATCGCCTGCCTTGATGGTCTCGCCGGTGAGGCAGAGCTCCATCAGCCGGCGATAGGGCAGCACCCGCATCAGATAGGGCAGGATCATCATCGGGAAGAGCCCGACCTTGACCTCGGTGACCCCCAGCAAGACGTCGTCGCGCGCCACCACGAGATCGCAGGCGCAGACCAGGCCGAAGCCGCCGGCGAGCGCATGGCCGTTCACCCGCGCCACCAGCGGCAGCCGGCAAGCATCCATCCGGCGCAGCAAACGGGCGACGTAATGGCGGGGATCGGCTGCCTCGATGGTGAAGGGCGTGCCGTCGGCATTTGGCTTGAGATCGCCGCCGGCGCAGAAGGCCTTGTCGCCGGCCCCGGTCAGGATGATCGCGCGTACCTCGGGGTCGGCTTCGGCCGCATCGAGCGCGGCGACGATGCCTTCTGCGACCGCTTCGTTCAAGGCGTTGCGACGGCTCTCGCGATTGATCGTGACGACCAGCGCCGCGCCTTCGCGTCGGGTGATGACCTCTTCGCTCACGGGTTCCGTCCCTGCGTGGCTCGCTGAGGGAGCCTTCGCCGAGTAAATGATTTCAATTCATTTGCTGTGTCAATAGTCGTTTCGGGTCTGAGCCGTGCGAGCGGATGCGCAAACGGATTATTCGATTTTGCCGCATCCTGCTTACGTTGACAGCAGGGATCGTCACTGATGAAATGAGCTCAATAAGATCGATGCCGAATGGCTCGATGCCCGCACGCTGTGTGACGAGGCGAGGGAGGAGATCGACGTGAACGCTGTGAACGGTAGCAACCGCGCCAACGCCTTCGGCCTCGACGAGGAACAGAACGCGATCCTCGACGGTGCCGATCGCTATGCCCGCGCCGAGCTCTATCCGCTATCGCAGCGCATGGACGACGAGGAGTGGTGGCCGGACGAGGCCTTCCGGCAGATCGGCGCCAGCGGCTTCCTCGGCGCGACGATCCCGGAGCAATATGGCGGGGCGGGGCTCGATCTGCTTCAGGCCGGACTCGTGCTCCAGGGCTTCAGCCGCTGGAACCATGCCATGGCGCTTTCGGTCGTCGCGCATGACAATCTCTGCGCCAACAACATCTATCGCAATGGCAATGAGGATCAGCGCCGCCGCTATTTGCCCGATCTCTGCTCAGGGAAGGCGATCGGCGCGCTCGGCCTGACCGAGCCGGGGGCGGGTTCGGACGCGCTCGGCTCGATGCGTACCACCGCGCGCCGCGACGGCGACCACTACGTCCTCAACGGCAGCAAGATCTACATCACCAACGGCCCTGTCGCCGACGTGCTGCTGGTCTACGCCAAGACCGACAAGGAGCGCGGCGCCCACGGCATCTCCGCCTTCATCGTCGAGAAGGATTTTCCCGGCTTCAAGGTGGCGCAGAAGCTGGTGAAGATGGGTTATCGCGGCAGCCAGACAGCGGAACTGCTGTTCGAGGACTGCCGCGTGCCGGCCACCAACCTCGTCGGCGCCGAGAACCAGGGCGTCGCCATCGTTATGAGCGGGCTCGATCTCGAACGGGCGATGATCTCGCCGCTCTGCCTCGGCGTCGCCGAGCGGGCGCTTGAGCTCTCGATCGACTACGCCAAGACGCGCAAGCAGTTCGGCAAGCCGATCGGCGCCTTCCAGATGGTCCAGTCGATGCTGGCCGAGATGTATGTGCTGGTCGAGACCATGCGCAGCTTCAGCTACCGCACTTTGTCCGAGGCGGCTCCGCTCGAAGTCGGCGGCGGCGGTCGCGGCGATATCCACCGCTTGACGGCGGCTTCGGTAATGTATGCGGCGCAGGCCTGTCACGATGTCCTCGACAAGGCCGTGCAGGTCCATGGCGGCGCCGGTTACATCTGGGAGACCGAGATCAACCGGCTCTTCCGCAGCACCAAGCTGCTCGAGATCGGCGCCGGCACCACCGAAGTCCGCAAGATGATCATCGCCGGCGAATTGCTGAAGGGGATGGAGCGCCATGACTGAGGCCGATCCCCGCGAGTTCGGGCTGGTCGATGCCGATCTCGCCAAACTGCCGACGGTCTACGGGCCGGAGGCCTTCGCCGGCAAGACCGTCCTGATCTCAGGCGGCGCCGGCGGCATCGGCCGCGCCACGGCCTGGCTGCTTGGCCGACTCGGCGCGCAGGTGATCATCGCCGGGCGCGACGAGGGCCGGCTGGAGGCGGCGGCTGCCGGAATGCGCGCCGCCGGGCTGAAGTCGGCGGGCAAGATGGTGAATGTCCGCGATCCCGCGACGATCGCGGCGCTGCACGACTGGATCGCCACCGAGTTCGGCGGCATCGACATCCTCGTCAACAGCGCCGGCGGCCAGTTCCCGCAGGCGGCGATCGACTTTTCGACAAAGGGCTGGAACGCCGTCGTCGACACCAATCTCAACGGCACCTGGTACATGATGCAGGAGGCCGCGCGGCGCTGGCGCGATGCCAAGCGGCCGGGCAGCATCGTTTCGATCGTGGTGGTGACGCGCCAGGGCCTGCACGGCGTCGCCCATACCATCGCAGCGCGCGCCGGCGTGGTCGGCCTGACCCAGGCGCTGGCTGTGGAGTGGGCGCCGCTCGACATCAGGGTCAACTGCATCGCACCGGGCGCGATCGAGACGCCGGGCTGGCGGGTTTACGATCCCGCGCAGATCGAGGCCTATCCGCGCTCAAACCCGATGATGCGCACGGCAACGACATGGGAGGTGGCCGAGGCCTGCGCCTATCTCTGCGGCCCGGCGGCGGCCTATGTCACCGGCGAGGTTCTCAACGTCGCGGGTGGGGCGCAGCTCTGGGGCGAGACCTGGACGATCCCACGCCCGGCCTTCTTCGATGGTCCGGGCAGCAGCGGTCGGTAGGCGATGGCCTCAGCGCGACAGGGCGGGGGAACGTTTCGCCGGAGCGATCCCCGCGGCTGCTTCCAGCCGGGCTGTCGCCGTCTCCAGCCGGGCGACTACGCTCTCCATTGGCGAGGTCGGCTCGCTGCCAAGTGCGAGCCCGTGATGGACGAGGTTGGTGATCGCGTCCGCCAACTCGGCCGGATCGAAGTCGCCTTCGCCGCGCAGGAAGGCCCAGGTGCGATGCTCGATGCAGCCGAAGACCATGTCGCGTACCAGGCTCGGCGAGGTCTCGGGGCGCAGTTCGCCTGCCGCGATGCCCGCCTTCACCACGTCGACGAGGCGATGCGTGTAGGCTCGGTTCAACTCGAACAGATGCGAGCCGCGATAATCGGGTGCCGGCCGGATCTCCTGGAACATCAGGCGCGACAACGCCGGGTCGCGATGGATCGAGGTCAGGTGGTTGTAGACGATGAAGCGGATCTGGTTCCAGCTGCCGCGCACCGCGGCGAACTGCTCGGCATCGTCGCGCAGCATCTCCTCGAACCAGTGCTCGACGACCTTGACCAGCAATTCGCGCTTGTTGGCGAA
>JAESGM010000242.1_pt1 | contig 93048 bp, 77 predicted proteins | sample 9269721 | NCBI WGS metagenome assembly JAESGM01 (sample SAMN15720920, study PRJNA650825) | algae metagenome | isolation source: Komarekiella atlantica HA4396-MV6 and co-occurring heterotrophs from... | place: USA: Theobald House, Kauai, HI | collected 2009-07-29 | reverse complement strand
CCTCACCCGCCGGCTGCGCCGGCGACCTCTCCCCAGCGGGGAGAGGTGAAGACCAAGACCCGACCCGGCCTCGCCCTGACCGGGAGATGTGGGATGGCGACGTCGTTCGACTGCCCGAGCTGCGGCGGCGAGATCCGCCCGCGCCGCGCCGCCCCGGCCACCGTCCGGTGCCCGCGGTGCGAGGACGTGGTCGAGGTGCCGGACGGCGTCACCCCGGACCCCGGGGCGGCGGAGTACGACGCCATCCCGGTCGCGACGCCGGTCGGAGACGGCCGGCCCCGACCCGGACCCGGTCCCGGCCGGGTGCGCCGCCGGCGGGACGACCCGGAGCCGGAGCCGGCCGGGCTGGGCGGCGGGGCGGTGTGGGCGGTGGTCGGGGTCGGGCTGCTGACGGCGGTGGTCGTCGGGGCGGTGTTCCTCTCCCGCCCGGCGGCCGCGTGGCGGGCCCACGAGTCGGCCGCCGGCGGGTACCGGATCGACCTGCCGGCCGACCTCCGGGCGGACGTCCGGGAGCGGATCGGGATGCCGCCGGTCCCCGGGATGTCGGTCGAGGGGACGGTCCACCGGCGCGGCTACTACGTCGTCGCCTGGGGGGAGATCCAGGGCCGGCAGTGGCGGACGGACGACCAGATCCTGGCGGAGGGGCTGAAGGGGGGCATCGCCACCGGCAAGCCGGAGCGGGCGGTGGATGGGAAGGTGTTCAAGGTCGGCGGGTTCCCGGCCCGGGACCTCGAGGTCTGGTTCCCGGGCGGCGAGGCGGCGGTCCTGCGGGTCATCGTCGCCGACACCCGGTTCTACCTGCTGACGGTCGGCGGGCGGGGGTTCGACCCGCGCGGGCCGGACGCCGCCCGGTTCCTGGAGTCGTTCCAGATCACCGACCCGAAGCTGGCCGAGGGGGTGCCGTACGCCGAGCGGGTGGCCCGGGAGCAGAAGGCGGTGCGGGACAAGGCCGAGGCCGAGTGGAAGGCGGCGGAGGAGAAGGCGGCGAAGGACCGGGCGTACACGGAGCGGGTGACGGCGGCCAACAAGGCGTTCGTCGAGGCCCCGTTCGCCGGCCGGCGGCCGCCGGACCCGCGGTACGCCGGGCAGAAGATGTCCGAGGTGACCCCGTATCCGTTCGAGACGGCGTCCCCGGACGGGAGAGGGGTGTCGGCGGCGGTGACCCTGCGGAGCGCGGTCGCCCCGGCCGCCCTCGGCCCGGGGGTGCGGGGCAACGCCGCCTACCTCCGCCCCGGGGCCGTGCCGGCGGAAGACCGGCAGGCCCGCCACGCCGTCTGGTCGGCCGACGGGTACACCCTGGCCGGGTGGGTGCGGACCCGGTACGCCGGGGTCGACCTGTTCCGCGTCGCCGGCCCCGGCGACCCGCTGGCGGAGGTGGTCGTCGGCCGCGGGGCGGTGACCGCCCGGGTCGCCCGGGACGGCCCGCCGACCGTCCTCGCCCACAACTTCCCGGCGGACGAGGGGTGGCACCACGTCGCCCTGGTGGTGGACCGGCGGGCCGACCGGCCGGAGGCCCGGCTGTACTTCGACGGGGCCCGGGTCGCGGCCGGGAAGGCGGCCCGGGAGGTGGCGGCGGAGGGGGACCTGTTCTTCGGCGGGGTGTCGAAGGACACCGCCGGGTGGCCGAAGCCGCCCGACCGGGACGGCAACCCGGGCGAGCCGGGGAAGGCGGATCCGGTCGCCGCGATCGACGAGCTGGCGACGGTGGCCCGCCCGCTGACCGAGGCCGAGGTGGGCGTGCTGAGCGGCCGGACGCCGCCGCTCGACGTCGCCGACGCCGACGCCCCGCCCCCGCCGATCGAGGTCCGGCTCACCGCCGGGCCGGACCTCGGCCCGCTCGCCGCCGTCGCGTTCGACCCCGACCGGAAGGTGGTGTGGGCGGCGACCGGGGCGGGCCCGGACGGGGCCGGCGGGCCGCCGCGGCTGCGGCGGCTGTCGTACCCGGGGTTCGAGGAGCAGGCCGCCTGGGACCTGCCCGGGCCGGTGACGGCGGCGGCCCTGGACCGGCCGCGGAACCGCCTGTTCCTGGCGGTCGGGGCGCCGGGGACGGCGGCCGCGGGGCCGCTCACCGCGTGGCCGCAGGCGGTCGGGCGGGTGCAGCGGTACGACCTCGACACCCTGCCGAAGGGCGGCGGGCGGGCCGTCCCGGACGCGGAGGGGAGGGAAGACTTCGCCGTCGCCGCCCTGGCCGTGGCGCCGGACGGGGCGACGGTGTACTTCACGGCCGCGACGGCGAAGGACCTGGCCACGGCGCAGCAACGCCGGGAGCTGACGGCCGACCACGCCCTGTACCGTCAGGGCGACAGCCTGGCGGCGGCGGCCGAGGTGGCGACCGAGGCCGAGCGGGTGACCACCCCGAACCGGTTGGAGCTGTCGCCGGACGGGCGGACGCTGGAGGTGCTGGCGAACCCGCGGCAGCCGGTCGCGGGGCGGCGGCAGGGGTTGTACGAGATCGACACCCGAACGTGGTCACGGCGGGCCGTCCACCCGGTCGGCTACCTGTTCCACACCGACTGGGTGTCGGTCAGCCCGCGGCGTTTCTTCGTCGCCCCCCACCCGACGTACCGGGACAACACCGTCGCCCCGGTCTACCGGCACGTGCCGGCGGACCGCCCGGCGGGGGCCTGGGGGGTCGGTCTCCCGGCGGCCGGCGAGCAGTTCCTCGGCCGGTTCGCCGGCGGGCAGTTGCTGGTGGCGTCGGGGCCGAGGCCGGTCGGGGCCGGCGGGCCGTCCGTCCGGGTGTACAGCACCTACGGCCGGGACGTCTCCCGGCGGCCGAGTTGGCCGGTCACAGCGGAACTCGTGAGCCCGCGGGTCGGGGGGCCGTTCTGGACCAGCCCGGACGGCCGGTTCCTCGTGTTCCGGGCCGGGCAGGTGGTGACCGTCGGGTCGCCGGCCGACCTCAGCCCCGGGCCGCCGCCCGGGCCGGCCGACGCCACCCCGCGGCCGCACCCGCCGCTCGCCCCGCTCCCGCAACTCGCCCCGGGGTTCCGCCAGGTCCCGGCCGCGACCGCCTTCCCCGGGCTGCGGTTCTACCTGCCGTGCGACGAGGTCGCCGACGGGCAGGTGGGGGACGCGGTGTCCGGGAAGCCGGCGGGGAAGCTCGGGACGGCCGAGTTGGTGCGGGGGGCGCGCGGCCGGGCGCTGCGGCTGACGGCAACCGCCCGCACCGGCCCCGGGCTGGTGCTGACCGACCCCTCCGCCCTGGCCGTCCCGGCCGGCAAGCCGTTCACCGTCGCCCTGTGGGTCCGGGCGGTCGACGGGAACCGGGGGGACTGGAACTCGCGGGTGGTCGAGGGGCGGACGGGCGACACCCCGGTGGGCGGGCCGTACACCCTGCGGCGGGAGTTCCAGTTCGGCGGTTACCTGAGGGAGAGCGGGTGGTTCAAGGTGAGCCACCGGCCGGACCTGCGGGATAACACTTGGTGGACCGGCGGCGGGACCGTGACCGTGGCGGACCCGGCCGCGTGGCACCACTTCGCCCTGACCCGCGACGGCCAGGGGGCGGTCCGGCTGGCGGTGGACGGGGTCGGGCAGCCGGGGGACAAGTTCAACAAGTTCGACCAGTACGCCGGCCCGTTCGAGTACGAGTCGTTCCGGTTCGCGACCCCGCTGCTCGACTACGTGTTCACGGTCGAGGTGGACGAGTTCTGCGTGTTCGGCCGGGCGCTGACCGACGACGAGCTGGCGGCGCTGGCCGGGCGGAAGGCGCTGCCGGGGAAGTAGGGCGGGCGGTGCCCGACGCCCCGTCGGGCACCGCCCGCCCTACGACGGCCGGCCCCGAGGTCACCAGTCGGCGGCGAGCGGGGCCCCGTCCCGCGGGTCGCACGCCCGCTCCCACGTCGCCTGCGACAGCCCGCCGGTCAGGAACCGCACGCTCCCGTCCCCGAGGCCGACGTTCATCCCGCTCGCGTGCCCGGCCTGCGGCCGGACCGAGTCGCACCCGCTCACCCAGTTCGGCCGCACCTGGAACATCGGGCACGCCGGGTACCCGGCGGCCGACGGGGACTTGCTCGCGTTGTTGATGCAGAACGCCGGCCGCCAGACGCTGTTCGAGTCCGACCACAGGTTGCCGTAGGTCGGCGGGGTGCTGGTGTTCTGCGGGGGGCCGGCCCAGCCGGCGTTCGGGTCGCCGGAGCTGCCGCAGGTGCCGTACCGTTCGGCGAACATGACGGTGTTCGACGCCCCGTCGGCGAACACCGTCGGCATCCGGCTCGTCCACTGCTCCCGAGCGTTGATGATCGTCTCGGTGGCGGGGGTGCCGGCCAAGCCGTTCGGCGGCCGGTTCGAGTTCGAGTCATTCGAGCTGGCGGCGACCACCGTCGACGAGGTGGTGATGGAGGTGGACGAGTTCTGCCTGTTAGATCGGGCGCTGACCGACGACGAGGTGGCGGCGCTGGCCGGGCGGAAGGAGGTATGGGGGAAGTAGACGGCGGGTCGAAAGTCGGCGGCGAGTAATTTCCCGCCACGCGAGCGGCGCAAACGCTCGCGTGCGATCCGCAACATTAAGTATCATATCAATTGAACGAAGTAGTTAGCGACGCCCGTTGCCGGGACCCAACCTGTAACGCCGATGGGACCCTCGGTGGTATCGAAGTCTCCGGAGAAGGATCCGAAGCAGCTGAGCACGGCGATGGTGTTCCCAGCGAAGCCGACCGGCCGTTCATCTAAAGCGGTTAGCTGGAGCTTACCACCAAGGTTGGCCGAACCGCTGACGATTACACCTGAATTCCCACCCCCGAACAGTGTATATGCGAAGGGAATATCGAGGGTGCCGATAAACTGTTGATAGTTCCCGTTGATTTGTAAAATCCCGAAAATATCGGTGAGCCGAACAGTACCACTACTTACACGGAGATCACCGTTCACGGTCACGTCTGCTTGTGTGCCGTTGAGCAACTCCATCACACCAGATCCGAAGACTTCGACTTCTGTAGCTTGGAACGTTACAAAGCCTGCAACGCTAGTCATGCCGCCAAGCTTGAGGCCAGTTAACCCCTCGACAGTCAGGTCGGTACCAGTCCCGATATTCATGGCCCCAGAAGTCTGGGTAAAATTGCCGGTAACCGTGATGTCGTGCTGGCCGCCGAACGTGATACTACCCTGAGAACTCACCGAACCGGTAAGAGTCGCACTGACGAATTCAGCCGTCTCCCAAGACGTACCAGCAGCCATGTAAACCGTGTCAAACGCTAAAGCGGCGAAAGTACCTCCGAAAACTCCTGACTCTTGGGTAATCGACAAGTTGGCAGCGTCCACCATATCTAGAAGGGACGCATCGACAGTCGTCGTCACACCCACAGCAGTCTCGATCTCGAGATTGCCGTAAAGGATGATCGAACCGGAAGTCAACGTCACCCCTGCATCGACAAATAAAGTGCCGTAGAAGCTAATCGACTCCGTGACGGTCAGATTTTCATCAACGAGAACCGTTGCCGTGAAAGTATTGCCCGTAGAAATAGACCCAATGATCAGGTCCGGGATGTCCATCACAGAAGATACGTTACCTCCCCCGGATCCACCGAAGATCAGGTCATCCGTCGATACCGGCGTGCGTTGCAGACCTGATCCGAGCTCGGTCCAGCTATTTGGGTCACTCCAGAAACCACCGTCAACGCCAGTGTAAACGAGAATCGCTGGATTATCTCGATCTTCGAGAAACTCCAGCACCAGCCGCCTTGGCCGGAACTTCCGGTGAGTCTCTGTGCCGCGAAGCCACCGCTTGATGGTTTGAAACACGGCGACAAGTCCAAGAATGGTGACACCGAAGAGGTCGGTGAGTTGGAGTAGTGTAGGGAAGTTATCATAAACGGTAATGCGCTTCAAGGGGAAAAGTCAAAAAAAGTGGCGAAGGGTACAGGACGGCATCTGGTCACGATGAACCCTAGACCCACTCCGATCTCTCAAACCGAGTATGTCACGCAACGGAGATCTCGACCTGGCGGCGCTGGGCGACCTGCTCGGCGGGCTGGCGGCTGGGGACGCGAACGCCCGCCTCCTCGCCGGCCGGCTTCTCAGTAGTACAGCGGTACGTTCGGCACTCGGCACGGTCCTCGGGGAGGGCGGCGCGGTGGGCACGGGACAACTGTCGGTCGGGGCGCTGGCCGCCCTGCTCGGGCTGGCCGGCACGGGGGCCGCCGCGGACACCGCCCCGGCCCCGCGGCCGGCGGCCGCGTTCGAGCGGCACCGGGACATCGCCTACCGCACCGGCCCCGGGGCGGACAAGGACCGGCACCGGCTCGACGTGTTCCGGCCGAAGGGGAAGACCGGCTGCCCGGTGGTGCTGTTCGTCCACGGCGGGAAGTGGGAGTGGGGCGACAAGAACCTGTACGCCGGGCTCGGCGAGGCGTTCGCCCGGGACGGGGTCGTGACGGTCATCTGCAACTACCGGCTCTCCCCGAAGGTGCAGCACCCCGGGCACGTCGAGGACGTGGCGGCGGCGTTCGCCTGGGTGCACGAGCACATCGGCGAGTACGGCGGGGACAAGAACCGGCTGTTCGTCAGCGGGCACTCGGCCGGCGGGCACCTGGTGTCGCTGCTGGCGACCGACCCGTGCTACCTGAAGGCGGTGGGGCTGAGCCCGGCGGCCATCAAGGGGGTGGTGTCGATCAGCGGGGTGTACCAGATCGTCCACACCGAGGCGGTGTTCCACCCGGCGTTCGGGAAGGACGAGGCGGTGTGCCTGAAGGCGTCCCCGCTGACCCACGCCGGCGGCAAGCACCCGCCGTTCCTCTTGGCCTACGCGGACGACGACTACAGGTACCTGGACCAGATGGCGAAGAACATGCACGCGGCGCTGCGGAAGGCGGAGTCGCCGTGCGACCTGGTGGTGTGCGAGAAGCGGAACCACCTGAGCATCGTCGTCAACCTGGTCGAGCCGGCCGACCCGCTCCGGCAGAAGTTTCTGGCGTTCGTCACCGGGAAGTGACGGCGCGGCGAGCGGGGGGCGTGAGCCCCCTGATCCGCGTGACGGATCAGGGGGCTCACGCCCCCCGCTCGCCGGAAACCCCGACTTCCACCGCCCCCGCCCCGGCGGGTTAGAATGGGGGCATGAAACCCACCGAGTCCGACCCCGCCAAAGCCCCGCCCGAGCCGACCCTGACCTTCTGGGGGGCGGCCGGGAGCGTGACCGGGTCGATGCACCTCGTCGAGGTCGGGAACCACAAGATCCTGCTGGACTGCGGGTTGCACCAGGGCCGCCGGGAGGAGGCCCGGCGGCGGAACGGCCACTTCCCGTTCCACCCCGACCAGGTCGACGCGGTCATCCTCAGCCACGCCCACATCGACCACTGCGGGAACCTCCCGACGCTCGTCCGCCAGGGGTTCGCCGGCCCGATCTTCTGCACCCCGCCGACCCGCGACCTGCTCCGGGTGATGCTCGCCGACAGCGCCAAGATCCAGGAGGAGGACGCCGCCCACCTGAACATCGCCCGGAACTACGCCGAGCCGTGGGTCCAGCCGCTGTACGCCCACCCGGACGTCGACCGGGCCCTGCGGCAGGTGGTGCAGGTGCCGTACGGGCGGGAGACGGACGTCACCCGGAGTGTCCGGTTCCGGTTCATCGAGGCCGGGCACATCCTCGGGTCGGCGATGGTCCACCTGACCGCCGCCGGCCCGGGCCGGGACCGGACGCTCACGTTCAGCGGGGACATGGGCCGCCGCGGGCTGCCGATCCTGAAGCCGACCGGGGAGGTGCCGCCGGCCGACGTGCTGGTGTGCGAGAGCACCTACGGGAACCGGCTGCACCGGTCGTTCGGGGAGACGGTGGAGCAGCTGCACGCGGCGATCCGGGCGACGGTCGCGAAGGGCGGTAAGGTCCTGGTCCCGGCGTTCAGCCTCGGCCGAACGCAACTGGTCGTCCACCTCTTGCAGGTCGGGCTGCGGGAGGGTCGGGTGCCGCCCGTCCCGATCTACGTGGACAGCCCGCTGGCGGCGGAGGTGGCGGAGGTGTACCGGGCGCACCCGGACATCCTCTCGCCGGAGATCGCGCGGGCCCTGAAGGAGGGTCACGGGCTGCTCGGCGGGGACGGGGTCACCTACGTCCGGGAGTTCGAGCACAGCGCGCTGCTGGCCACCCGGCCGGGGCCGGCGGTGATCGTCGCGTCGAGCGGGATGTGCGACGCCGGGCGGATCCAGCAGCACCTGAAGCAACTCGTGGACGACCCGCGCTGCACTATCATCCTGGTGAGCTACCAGGCGTCCGGGACGGTCGGGCGGAAGCTGCTGGAGCCGAAGCCGACGGTGCGGTTCCAGGGCCGGGACTGGAACAAGTGGATCGAGGTGGTGCACCTGGACGGGTTCAGCGGGCACGCGGACCGGGAGGACTTCCTGTCGTACCTGCGGCCGGTGGCCGGTCGGGTGGGGAAGGTGCGGCTGATCCACGGGGAGCGGGAACAGGCGGAGGCGCTGGCCGCGACGCTGCGGGGCGAGGGGTTCCCGGACGTGGCCGTCCCGTCCCCGGGGGACCGGGTGGTGCTGGGCTGACGGCCGTGTGTCCCGACGGCCCATCAGTTCCGGGAGCGGTTCCGCCCTCGCTCCGGCCCGGCTGACCGGCCGGTCACGGGATGTCGATCTTCACCTCGTTCGGCCCGCCGGCGGTGACCGTGGCCGACGCCCCGGTGGCCGTCAGGTCCGAGAACTCCTTCGGCACCGCCTCGACCCGCGGCGGCAGGTCGGAGTCCGGGGAGTACGGCTTCGTTCCGTCCTGCGCCCCCTGCTTCTTCTGGTACTCGGCCTCCGTCCACCCCTTCGGCGGGACGAACTTCGAGACCGTCACCTTGTACGCCCCGACCACCGCCCCGTCCTTGGTCACCCCGCCGGGCAGGTTGGTCTTGAGCCGGAACGTCCCGTCCGCCCCGGTCACCGCGGTCGCCGGCCGGGCGCCGGCCGCCCCGTCCGGGGAGAACACCACCGTCGCCCCGGCCAGCGGCTGCTTCCGCAGCGTGACCGTGCCGGACACCGGGGCGTACTCCTGCCCCCCGCCGCAGCCCGCAACGGCCGCGGCGGTCAGGAGCACGGTCAGGCGCGCGAGGGCGGGCACGGGCGGGTCTCCGCGGGGGAACGGGCCGGTACGGAACCGTAGCTCACGGCGTCAGTAGTTGCCGACCGTCTCGCCGCCGGCGCGGGTGCCGAGGGCGCCCCAGACGCCGTACGGGCTCGGCCCGGTCGCCGGCTCCGCGGCGGACGAGTTCCCGACGTCGATCCCGTTCGGGACGAACCGGACGCTCCCGTCCCCGAGCAGGACGTTCACCCCGCCGGCGTGGTAGCTGGTGGCGCTCATCAGCCCCCACCCGTCGCCCCAGTTCTCGTTGATGCAGTTCGGGCTGTTCGGCGGGAGCACGGTGTTGAACCCGACGTGGGACGCCAGCCCGCTGTGCCACAGCGAGGTCATCGGCCGGGCCGACATGACCGGCACCGTGTACTTGCCGTCCGCGACGGTGGCGAGACAGCTACTCGGGTTGGTGTTCATCCCGCTCCGGTTGTTCGCCGCCAGCCCGCGGGAGTCGGCCGCGTCGGCGTTCCCGCCCTGCTCGCTCATCAGGATCGTGTTGCTGGTGCCGTCGGCGACGTCGGTGATCCGGCACCGGGAGTTGAACCCGAACGCCCCGCGGTGGGCCGTGGACGTGTGGTTGTTCAGGATCCGGTCGCCGAAGCAGAGGACGTAGTTCCGCCGGCCCGGGTAGTTCGTGTTGTCGTTGTTGTACGCGAACCCGGGCGGGGACGACGGGCACCGCAGGAGCGGGATCGCCGCCCGCCACGGCGGGTACCGGCTGGCGAAGTCGCGGGGGAGGCCGAACGGGAGGATCGGGACGTTCCCGCTCGGGTCGGTGAAGGTGCCGGCGCTGATCTGGTCGAACAGCGGGGCCTGCTCGAGGTACGGCAGGAGGTAGACCAGCCCGCTGATGGTGTCCTCGTTCCCGCGCGGGTTCGAGTCTCGCCGGTGGGCCGCCCCGCTCGCCTGCCGGGGCTGGGTCGGGCCGCGGCTGAACACGAACCCCCCGTTGACGTCGTGGTGGTTGTGCAGGGCGACGCCGAGTTGGTGCAGGTTGTTCAGGCACCGGGCGCGGGCGGCGGCCTCGCGCACCTTCTGCACGGCGGGCAGGAGGAGCCCGATGAGGACCGCGATGATGGCGATCACGACCAGCAGCTCGATCAGGGTGAAGGCAACCCGTCGAGGGAGGCGGAGCATGGGATCGGTTCCGGTGTGAAGGACGTGGGGAGGGATGAACGACCCGTCGGGGGTGAGTATAGCTCGCGGGGCGCCGGGGCGCCGGCCCGAACCTCGCCCGGCGGCCGGACCTCTGCTAAAGAAGACCGCAGGCGGCCGCCCGCCGCCCCGAGAGGAGCCGACCGTGCCGGACAAGCCCCGCTGGTTCCAGACCACCGCCATCGACTACCCGAACAGCCGGCCGCACATCGGGACGGCGTTCGAGAAGCTGGGGGCCGACGTCCAGGCCCGGTACCGGCGGATGGAGGGGTACGACGTCTTCTTCCTGATGGGGAACGACGAGAACACGGTGAAGGTGAGCAAGCGGGCGGCGGAGCTGGGCCAGGACACGCAGGCGTACTGCGACGACATGGCCCGCCAGTTCCGGGAGGTCTGGGACGCCCTCGACGTCAGCTACGACACCTTCATCCAGACGAGCAGCGAGCGGCACAAGGCGTGTTGCCGGAAGTTCATCCAGAAGGTGTACGACAACGGGCACATCGAGAAGGGGAGCTACGAGGGCTGGTACTGCGACGGGTGCGAGGAGTTCAAGAGCGACAAGGTCCACACCGAGAACGCCGGCAACTGCCCGACGCACAAGCGGCCGCTCGTCCGCCGGTCGGAGCCGTGCTACCTGTTCAAGCTGTCGGCGTTCCAGGACCGGCTACTGGCCCACTACAAGGCGAACCCGGACTTCATCCAGCCGGAGTCGCGCCGGAACGAGATGATCTCGCTGATCGAGACGGAAGGACTGCGGGACGTCAACATCTCGCGGACCGGGGAGGACTGGGGCATCCGCGTCCCGTTCGACCCGGAGTTCACCATCTACGTGTGGTTCGACGCCCTGCTCACCTACATCACCGGGATCGGGTACGGGGACGACGAGGCGACGTTCCGCAGGTACTGGCCGTGTGACACGCACTTCATCGGCAAAGACATCACCCGGTTCCACTGCGCCCTGTGGCCGGCGATGCTGTGGGCGGCCGGGGAGGAGGCCCCGCGGCGGGTGTTCAGCCACGGGTTCGTGAACAACAACGGCCAGAAGATGGGGAAGACCCTCGGGAACATTGTCGACCCGATGGAGATCGTCGCCCGGTCGAACGCCGACGCCTACCGGTACTTCTTCCTGCGGGAGTGCCCTTACCCGTCGGACGGCGACTACAGCGGGCAGCGGTACGAAGAGGTGTACAACTCGGAGCTGGCGAACAACCTCGGGAACCTGCTGAGCCGGTGCGTGACCCTCATCACCAAGAACTTCGGCGGCGTGTTGGAGGGCATCAGGAGCAAGTCCGACGACGCGACCGTCCAAGGGCGGCGGAACTTCGTCGCCCGGGTCAGAGCGGACGTCGAGTCGTGCCGGTACAACACAGCTCTTCAGGCGATCATGCAAGATTTCCTGACGCCGGCCAACCAAGTCCTGGAGCAGGAAGCGCCGTGGAAGACGGTCAAGACGGACAAGCCTCGGGCCGCCGCCACGCTCTACTGGGCGACGTCGCAACTGCGCGTCGCCAGCATCCTGCTGAAGCCGTTCATCCCGCGGTCGGCGGAGGCGATCTACACCAGCTTCAACTTCCCGACCCCGTGGGCCGAGGTGAAGTACGCCGACGCGGCCGAGTTGAAGGCCCAGCCCGACGACCTGCGGGTGACCGCGGCGCTCGACGAGGGTAGGAAGGTGAAGCCGCTGTTCCCGCGGATCGGGTGACTTCTCCGAGCGGGGGGCGTGAGCCCCCTGTGCGTCAACCACGCAGGGGGCTCACGCCCCCCGCTCGGAGAGAACCCGCCGGTACGCCTCGTCGCTGAACCCGACCACCAGCGTCGTCCCGACCCGGGCGGTCGGCGCCCGCAGGTTCCCGGTCGGGCCGAGCAGGTGCCCCAGCAGCACCGCGTCGTCCGGCCGGGCGTTCTTCAGGTCGAACACCTCCAGCCGCTTCCCCTTCGCCGCGACGAGCGTGAAGACCCCGTCGAGCAGCCGCAGGGCGTCCGCCGCCGCGTACCGCACCTTCGCCGCGTCCACCGTCTCCGCCGCCGCCACCGCGCTTTGCCCAAGGAACCCCTGGGCCTCCTGGCACGTCACTCACCCCTTGCGGTGGTACAACCAGTCGATCCGGACTGCCATCGCCGTCCTCCCCGAAAAACCGAAAGCCCCGAGACACCGTCTCGGGGCTTATCGGCCAACCGACCCGGGCGCGTCCACTTCCCGACCTGGGACGCGGAAGGCTCACGGGACCGCCGCGGGCTCGCGGAATACTTCTTCACGGGAACCACGACCGGCGGGGTTGTCCCAGGACCGTGAAGAAGTATTCCGCGAGCCCGCGGAAGCGGTCCTGGAACAGCCTTCCCCGGGTCGCGCGGCAAGCCATGCTCTCGGACGACGCAACATCGTCCTGCTGCAACGCAGCGAGCTGAACGCACCCGGATCGGTTGGGAGAGGTTGTAGCCTGGCCGGCGGCGCGGTTCAAGCGCCGTTGCCGGGCCGTTTGGTGGGGCAGGCATTCCTGCCTGCCTCCGGAGCGGCAGGCAGGAATGCCTGCCCCACCAGAGTTACCGGCCGGCCAGTTCCAGCGCGAACGTGTCGGCGTCGGCGAACGCCCCGGCGTCCGGGTCGTACACCCGCCGCAGCCCGGTCAGCCGCCGCCCGTCGATCACGTACTCGTGGTACCCCCACCGCCGCGTCTGCGTGGAACTCCCGGCGCACACGCTCGGGAACGGCAGGTCCGGCCCGGCCGGCAGCACGTACCACCCGTGCTTGTGCCCGTGCAGCCACAGCCCGACCCCGCACTCGCCCGCCACGTCCCGCACCCGGTCCCAGTCCCGCAGCCGGCGGAACCGCGGCTCCGGCTTCCGGTTCGCCATCAGGATCGGGTAGTGGGCCACCACGACGCGCGGGCCGGGGCCGAGGGCGGCGGTCAGCTCCCGGAGCCGCCCCAGCTGCGCCTCCCCCACCTTCCCGCTCGCGTCCCACGGCCACGGGTTCGACCGCGACGAGTTCACCGCGATCAGCCAGACGTGCCCGACCTTCCGGGCGAACGGGTAGTGCTCCCCGCCGACCCGCTCCCCTTGCTGCCACGCCGCGAACGCCCCCTCGAACACCCGCCGCCGCTCCGCCCGGGCGACGTACACGTCGTGGTTCCCCGGTACCGCCGTCCCCGGCGGCGTGTCCGGGTCGCCCACCCCGAGCGCCGCGGCCGCCGCCGCCGTCTCGGACGCGAACCCCATCATCGTCGCGTCGCCGCTGAACACCAGGTGGTCGTACCCGCGGGTCTGGAGGTCGCGGCGGAGCACCGCGGCGACCGCCGGGGCGTTCCGGAACCGCGCCCCGCGGCCGAGGAACGTCAGGTTCACCCACCCGGTCGCCCGCTTCCCGACCACGTCCCGGAGCGTCCACCCGAGCGGCCGGGCCGAGAGGTGCAGGTCGGAGAAGTGGGCCAGCCGGAGCATTGCGGAATGCGGAGTTCGGAACGCGGAATAGAATCAGACCCGGGCGGGGCCTCACCCCGCTGTCTTATGATTCCGCGTTCCGAACTCCGCATTCCGCATTTTCCCCATGATCCGCTACGACTTCGCCGGCAAGGTCGCCCTGGTCACCGGCAGCAGCCGCGGGATCGGGGCCGGGGTGCTCACCGCGTTCGCCAAGGCCGGGGCGACCTGCGTCCTCCACTACTGGGACGACCCGGACGGGGCGAACCGCACGGACGCCGACGCCCTCGCCGCCCACCTCCGGGCGCTGCCGGCGGCGCCGGCGGTCCACGTGTTCGCCGCCGACGTGCGGGACGGCGGGCAGGTCGAGGCCCTGATGCGGCAGGCGAAGGAGGCGTGCGGCGGGCTGGACGTGCTGGTGAACAACGCCGGCGTCATCCGCGACCGCACCCTGAAGAAGATGACATCCGACGAGTGGCACGCGGTCCTCCGCACCAACCTCGACGGCGTGTTCCACTGCTGCAAGTACGGGGCGGAGGTCTTGCGGGACGGCGGGCGGGTCGTGAACGTCGCGTCGGTCGCCGGGCTGGTCGGGTTCCACGGGCAGGCGAACTACGCGGCGGCGAAGGCCGGGGTGATCGGCCTGACCCGGGTGCTCGGCAAGGAGTTGGCCCGCCGCGGGATCACGGTGAACGCGGTCGCCCCCGGGGTCGTGCAGACGCCGATGCTCGGGGAGATCAAGCCGGAGGTGATGGCCGAGTACCTGAAGCAGATCCCGGCCGGCCGGCTCGGCACCCCGGACGACATCGCGAACGCCGTCCTGTTCCTGGCGACCGAGGAGAGCGCGTACATCACCGGGCAGGTGCTCCCGGTCACCGGCGGGTGGGTCTGAATCGAGCGCGAGGCAGGAGTGCCTCGCCCACCAGGGACTCGTGGGCGAGGCACTCCTGCCTCGCAGCCCCCATGAAGCAACTGACGATCGTGGTGAAGCCGTTCCGGGCGGAGGCGGTGCTCCGGGTGATCGCCGAACTCGGGGTGACGGCGTGCGCCGTCCGGGAGGCGAAAGGGTACGGCCGGCAGAAGGGGTACCTGGACCGGTACCGCGGGTCGGAGTACAGCACCGCGTACCTGCCGAAGGTGGAGATCACCGTGTGGGTGACGGACGCGGAGGCGGGGCAGCTGGCCGACGCCCTGCCGCGGGTCGCCCGGACCGGGCGGATCGGGGACGGGAAGGTGTTCGTCGTCCCGCTCGCCTGGCCGGACCCGCTCGAGTTCTGACCCCGCCGGCGGGTTCTTCCCGACCCTTGCCGGCGGGCTAATAATAACCCCGCGAGGCCCGCCGCCCCGGTAGCCCCGTTCCCACCCATGACCCGCTCCCGTGCCTTCTCCCAAGGAGACGCGTTCGTGACCACCCGACTCCGCCTGACCGCCGGGGCCGCCGCCCTGGCCGCCGGCCTGTGGCTCCTGTCCGGGGCGGCCGCCGCCCCGGTCCTCTCGCCGGACACCTACAAGAAGGCCGCCGAGGCCGACGTCGCCCAGCTCCAGAAGCACCTCGACCACATCGGGGCGAACCCGTCGGACGCCAAGCGGTACGGCCCGACCGCCAAGTCGGTGGCGATGCTCCTGGCCGCGTACGGCGAGGCGACCGGGGACGCCGGCCTGAAGGACCAGGCCCTGAAGGTCGCCGAGGCGCTGGCCAAGAAGGATTACGCCGGGGCCGGGACGGAGGCCAAGAAGCTGGCGGTCAAGGGTGGGGGCAAGCCGCTGGCCGCCGGCGACCTGCACAAGCTGCACAAGTACGACCTGGCCGAGGTCATGTCCCCGTTCCGCGGCGGGAAGGTCGGCGGGCTGAACATCGAGAAGGACATCCGGGACGCGTTCAAGAAGGACGGCCCGACCCCGGTCGACCCGAAGGCGGTCGAGGTGCTGGCCGCCCGGACCGCGGTGATCGGGGAGTACACCCTGCACTTCCCGAACGAGAAGGCGACCGCCAACGCCGCCAACAAGGCCAAGTGGGACAAGTGGACCAAGGACATGATCGGCACCAGCCAGAAGCTGATCGACGAGTCGGCCAAGGGGAAGAAGGCGGACGAGAAGACGATCGTGAAGATGCTCAACACCCTCGACGGCACCTGCCGGGAGTGCCACAACATGTTCCGCGACGACTGACGGCGACCCGGAGCGCCGGTTAGCGACGCATCGCAGATGCGTCCGCGGTGATCGCGGACGCATCTGCGATGCGTCGCTAACCGGGGTTCGCCGCGCGGTCACGCCAGGCCGAACCGGTGCTCCAGCCGGCGGGCGTTGACGTCGAGGGCGTCGAGGATGCGGTGGACGGAGTCGATCGGGACCCGCGACTCGATCGCCCACAGGATGACGTGAAGGTTTTCTTTGCCGGACTTGAGTTGGTCGAGGATGGTGTCGAGCAGGTCCCGCTGGTCCTTGAACTCGCGCTGCAAGAGCCCGAAGTCGCCGCGGTCCAACTCGACCCAGAAGCATTTCCCTTGGAGGTGTTCGACCCACCGGGCCCGTAGGTACCCCTGCCAGTGTTTCTTCACCCACTGCCGGATGCACCCCTCCCCCAGGTCGTACCCCGCCTTCTCGCTCTCGATCCACTTGTGCCGGTTCTCCTCCTCGATGCACTCCGTGTGGACGCTTTTCGTCGTGACCGGCGGGGGCCAGTCGGCCCGCGTCGGGGTCAGTGCGGTCATCGGGGGAGAGGTGTTCATGGGCGTGATCCGCCGGCCGCGCGCCGACCCGTCTGGTGCTACGGCCTCATTCTAACCACCCGCCGCCGGCCCGAACAACCCGACCGCCCCGTGCGGGGTGGGAGGGGGCGTGACTGTTATCGGGAGCGGCTGTCCCCTCGTCCACCCGCGGCGGGAAGACGTCGGGGCGACGCCGGCCGGTCTCCGCCGTCCGTCATCAGGTGAGTTAAGTGTACCACAGGCACCCGGAACCGACGCAAGTGAAATCCGTCACGAGGCGGCCCCGCGGTCCGACCCCTGGTCCGGCGAGAACTCCAGACACAACAGGGTGAAGTCGTCCTCGTGCCGGACTTGCGCGAGCAATTCCTCGGCGACGGCGTCCGCGAACCGGTGACCGGACAGTTCCCGGTGCCGGGCGGCGGCCGCCTCCAGCCCGGACCCGCCGCCGGGGCCGGGGGCGCCGTCGGGGCGGGTGCCGTCGGTCCCGACCAGGAACCGGTCACCCGGGGCGAGGGCGGCGGTCCGGGTCGGGTACGTCGTCTCCGCGACCCCCAGGAACGGCCCCGGGACGGACCACGGCTCCGGGTCGCCGCCCGCCGGGAGGTGGACCGGCGGCGGCAGCCCGGCCCGGGCGACGGCCAGTTCCCCGGTGCCGGCGTCGAACACCCCGGCCAGCATCGCCACCAGCGGCTGGTCGTCCCACCCGAGGCGGAGCAGCTCGCGGTTCGCCGCCGCCAGCATCCCGGCCGGCCCGCCGCCCGGGTCGGCCGCCTCCGCGGCGAACCGCCCGAGCAGCGCCGGGGCCGGGGCGAGCACGTCCCCGACCAGGAACGCGACCCGGCCCGGGCCGGCCGGGACCGCGGAGTAGAAGTCCCCGCCGGCCCGGGCCCGGGGCCGGTGGCTGACCGCCAGCCCGGCCCCCGGGACGGCCGGGAGCGGCCGGCCGAGGTACGCGAGGCGGACCCGCCGGGCGGCCTCCGCGTCCCGCTCCAGTTGGGCGTACACCTTGTTCAACTGCTCGCCGAGCAACCGCCCCTCGGCCGCCCGGGCGGCCACCCGCGCCGCGGCGACCCGGGACCGGGCGGCGGCCCGCACCTGGGCGACGAACACCGCCTCGGTCAGTGGCCGGGACAGGACGACGTCGGCCCCGGCGTCGAGCCCGCGGGCGGCGAGGTCCGGGTCCGCGGCCGGCAGCACCCACACGACCGGGACGAGGTCGTCGCCGAGTTCCGCCCGCCACCGCCGGGTCTGGGCGGCCGCGGCCGCCGGGTCGGCGGCGTCCACCACGGCGGCCGCGACGGCGGCGAACTCGACCCCCGGGGCAGCCCCGAGGGCGTGCGGGCGGGCCGCGAACCCGGCCGCGGCGAGCCACCCCCGAAGGTCGTCCGCCGGTCCGCCCGGCGGGGCGCTGAGGAGGACGGTGGGCATCGGGGTGGCGGGGTGGTGAGGTCGTGGGGCGGCGGCCTCGAAACGGCCGACGGCACACGGTAAACTGGGAGTGACGGCGACGCAAACCCAACCGGCGGCCGTCACCACCCCACGACCTCACCACCCCGCCACCCGCAAGCGGAGCGACCCGTGCCCGTCCAGATGGAACTCCGCCGGATCATCATCAGCGAGGTGGACGACCACCAGGTGATCGTCCTGAAGGAGGTGGACGGGGAGCGGAGCTTCCCGATCGTGATCGGGATCTTCGAGGCGACCAGCATCGACCGGCGGGTGAAGGGGCTGCCGTCCCCGCGCCCGCTCACCCACGACCTGATCGCGGCGGTGGTCGAGCAGCTCGGCGGGGAGGTGCAGGACATCGTGATCAGCGACCTGGAGGAGCACACGTACTTCGCCAAGCTGCGGGTGCGGAAGGACGGGGAGCTGACCGAGATCGACTGCCGGCCGAGCGACGCGATCGCGGTCGCGGTGACCGCCCGGGTGCCGATCTACGTGAGCGAGCAGGTGCTCGGGGAGGCGCTGGAGGACGCCGAGTAGCCGCGGGTCGCGTCATACCCCTGCCCGCCTCCGATTACGGTTTCCACGCCCCGTTTTACTTCGCACAACGGGTTGATATCCTACCGGGGTGGCCGTCGTCGCCCCGGAGGTGTCCCCGTGTCCCGCCGCGCGTTCACCCTGATCGAGCTGCTCGTCGTCATCGCCATCATCGCCGTCTTGGTCGGCCTGCTCCTCCCCGCCGTGCAGAAGGTGCGGGAGTCGGCGTCCCGGCTGAAGTGCAAGAACAACCTGAAGCAGGTCGGGCTGGCGCTGCACAGCTACCACGACCGGATGGGGGCGTTCCCGCCGGGGTACTCGAGCGGGGTCGCGTCGGACGGGTCGGACACCGGCCCGGGCTGGGGCTGGGCGACGTTCCTGCTCGACGACCTGGAACAGGGCAACCTCCGCCGGCAGATCAACACCTCGGCGGCGATCGGGGCGGCGGGCCACGCGGACGCCCGCCGGCAGGTGCTGCCGGTGTTCCTCTGCCCGTCCGACCCGCCGGTCGGGACGTTCACCACCACGACCGTGGCGGTCGAGGTGGCGCACGCGAACTACGTCGGGGTGTTCGGGACGAACGAGATGGAGGACAACCCGGGGGCCGGCAACGGGGCGTTCTTCCGAAACAGCCGGGTCCGGGTCGCCGACGTCCGCGACGGGCTGAGCAACACCTTCGTCGTCGGCGAGCGGAGCCGGAACATCGCCCTGGCGACGTGGACCGGGGCGGTCCCCGGGGCGGGGGTGCCGCTGACCGCCGACCCGGCCGAGGTGGAGGGGCATTTCCTGCTGGTGCTCGGCCGCGGGGACCACGAGCCGAACAGCCCGTCGGCCCACATCGACGACTTCTACAGCCGCCACCCGCAGGGGCTGAACTGCCTGTTCGGGGACGGGTCGGTGCACAGCATCGGGAACGCGGTGAACCCGGCCGTGTGGGCGGCGGTCCAGACGCGCAACGGCGGCGAGCCGGTCGGCGGGAACTGGTGACCATCGGGTCCCGGCGAGCGGGGGGCGTGAGCCCCCTGATAGCGCCAAGATCAGGGGGCTCACGCCCCCCGCTCGCCGGGACTCTGCTACGCCGGTACCAGGTGCGTGCCGACGACCCGGTCCTGCGGCGGGCGGTCCGGGTGGCGCAGGGCGACCGCGACGTACACCGGCAGGAGGGCCAGGGCCGCAAGCCACAGCCCGGCCGCCACGAACCACCAGTCCGGGTCGTACAGGTGCAGGAGCGGGGCAACCACGAGCAGCCCGCCGACCGGGAACCACACCAGCGCCGCCCGCACCCCGCACTGCCACCGGCCGGCCGGCCGGCCGTCGGCCCGCATCACCCGCACCCCCGCCACCGCCATTGACACCCCGCCCCGCAGCCCGGCCGCCCCGGCCGCCAGCCCGACCGGGATCAGGGCCAGGGCCACCAGCGCCCGGGTCGCCGACGACCCCCACAGCGACGGCGCGACCCCCGGGGGTGGACCCGGCGGGAGGTTCCGGCCCATCCACTCTAGGAACGACTGCTGCGGCAGGGTGAGCACCGCCCGCTCGGCCCCGGCCACGTGGTCCCGGACCGCCAGCGGGGCGACCGCGAAGCTGAGCGCGAACATCGCGAACACCGGGAAGAAGACGGCCGCCGCCTGCATCCCGAGCTGGGCTGCCCGGGTCGCCCGGGTCACCTCCGGCTGCTGGGCGTGCGTGTCGGCCAGGTCCTTCTGCAGGTCGGCCAGCCGGGGGGTGCCGGTGAACAGCCGGTCCAGGACCGCGGCGGCGTGGGCCGGGACCGGTGCCCGGACCGGCCTCGGGTCGGACCGCGGCCGCCCCTCCAGGGCCAGCGCCGCCACCTCCCGGAGCAGGGCCACCGGGGACGCGGCCGGCGGATGCCGCCCCTCCACCGGGCACTCCAAGAGCTGCACCCGCCCGCCGGTCTCGGCCCACACCTGGTCCAGCCCGAGCCGGGCCGGGGTCGTCCCGTCCTTCTCGGCCGCCCGGAACTCGTCCACCAGCTGCTCCAGCAGGGACCGGGCGTCGGCCCACCGGAGCGGGCGGTCGGCGTCCACCGCGTCGGCCAGCTGCCCGCCGAGCGGGGCGGCCAGGGCGGTCCACTGGTACGCCCCCCCGGCCCACCTCAGCCGCCCGGCCCCGAGCGGCCGGAGCCGGGTCGGGCGGGCCGCCGGGAGCACCTGGCACACCCCGGACCCGCCGCCGATGCGGAACATCCCGGACCCCCCGAGGGCCGGGAACATCCCGGACCCGCCGGCGGGCGCGGGCGCCCCCGGCCCGCCGCCCGCCGGCCGCGGGGTGTCGCCCCAGGACGGGCTCGGGGTCGCCGGCCGCAGCCAGATCAGCACCGCCCGGGCCAGGAGCGGGTCCTCCCCGGCCCACACCTGCTCCCCGGACGGCTCGACCGCCACCCGCCTGCGGACCGTGTACCCGCCGACCGCGTCCGGCAGGTCGGCCGGCGGGGGCGGCAGCCCCTCCCCCTGGGCGACCAGCGGGCGGAACACCAGCCGCAGCTTCCGCGGCGGGATCGGGCGGCGGGTGACGTGGCACCCGCTGGCCCGGTCGTGCAGCCCCCGGTACCCGCCCTTCCGCCGCAGCTGGGTCAGCAGCCCGACCGCGGCCGCCACCAGGACGAACCCGCCGGCCGCCCCCCCGACCCCCGGCCCGAGCCACTCGACCAGCCGCTGGGGGGCGAACAGCAGGCCCGCCAGCATGGCGTGGAACACGACCGTCCGCAGGAACGCCCCGCCGATCCCGGGCGGCCCGGTCTGCCCGACCCGGCTCACCCGCAGCCCGAACAGGGCTTTCCCGAGGGTCGTCCCGAACAGCCCCTCGGCGACCGTGAAGTACCCCAGGGAGACCGCCGCCACGGCCGCGTCCAGCCACCCGGCGTGCGCCCCCACCCACCGCCCGGCCACCTCGGCCGGGACGGTGAGCAGGGACAGGAGGACGATCTGGTCCAGGGCGAACGCCCCGACCAGGGCCTGCGGCCGGGCCGGGTACTGGCGGCTCGGGAGGACGGCGACCAGGGCGTCCCGCAGGTCGTCCAGGGACGCCCACCGCCGGGCCCGGTCCCGCTCCAGCCCGCGCATCACCACCGCCTCCAGGGCCGGCGGCACGCCCGGGCACTTGCCCCGGAGCGGGGGCGGGTCCTCGGAGATCGCCTTGGCCACCACCGCGGTCGAGTTCTCGTGGTGGAACGGGGCCTGCCCGGACAGCAGGTAGTACAGGGTGGCGCAGACCGAGTACACGTCCGCCCGGTAGTCGAGCGGCTGCCCCAGGATCTGCTCCGGGGCGGCGTACAGCACCGTCCCGAGGAACGCCCCGGTCTTGGTCAGGTGCGCGTCCCGCCCGCCCAGGAGCGACTTGCTCAGCCCGAAGTCCCCGACCTTGACCCGGTCGTCCTCGGTCAGGAAGCAGTTGGACGGCTTCACGTCCCGGTGGACCATGCCGAGCCGGTGGGCGTCGGCCAGCCCGTCCACCACGTCCAGGATGCGGGTCACCGCCTCCTCGGCCGGGAGCCGGCCGCGCGCGTCGATCATCTCCTTGAGCGTCTGCCCGGGCATCAGCTCCATCACGATGTACGGGCGGCCGGCGTCGGCGTCGGCGGCGAGGACGAACACGCACCGGGGGTGGGTGAGCTGGCTGGCCAGCCGCCCCTCCTGGCGGAACCGCTCGACGGACGTCGTGCTCGCCGCCAGCTCGGCCGACAGCAGCTTGACCGCCACCCGCGCGCCGGTCTCGGCGTCCTCCGCCTCGTACACCTCGCCCATCCCGCCGGCCCCGATGAACCGGGTGAGCCGGTACCCGCCGACCGACTCGGGCGGCGGCTGGGGGACGACCTGGGCCGGCCGCCCGACCCCGGACGGGGTGGCCGACCCGCTCGCCGACCCCTTCGACCGGCCGGCGGTGGACGGGCTCTCGCGGAGCCGGCCGCCGCAGTGCATGCAGAACGTCGGCGGGGGCGCGTCGCCGAGCGAGGTCGCCAGGGGCTCGCCGCAGTGCGGGCACTTGGTGAGGGTCATGGGTCGGACCGGGGCGAGGCGAGTGCCGTGTGTGCCACAGAGGCGTATCGCAGAAATTATCGGCCGCCGGGCGCGAAACGCAAGCCGCGGGGTGGTGTTGTACCCCGGTTCGCGCCGCGGGATAATCCGGGCGCGACCCGGTGCCGCGGAGGAGACCCATGTCCGCCGTTGTGACCCCGCCCACCCCGGCCCCCGTCCCCGCGCCGGCCGACGCCGGGCCGCGCCCGTGGCTCTGGACCCGAGAGGACTACTACAAACTGGGCGAGCTCGGGTTCTTCGACGGCAAGCGGGTCGAACTCATCCGCGGGGAGATCGTCGAGATGAGCCCGATCAACCGGCCCCACGCCAACGCGGTCGGCCTAGTGGACGACGCCGTCCGGCTCGTGTTCGCCATCGGGTTCCACGTGCAGGTTCAGCAGCCGTTCTGGGTTCCCGGGGCCAAACCCGGTTCGGACCCGCAGCCGGACGTGGCGGTCATACCCGGGGCCCGGCTGGACTACCCGGACCACCCGACCGTCGCCGCCCTGCTGGTCGAGGTCGCGGAGGCTACCCTGTCTTACGACACCACCACGAAGGCCGAGCTGTACGCCGAGGCTGGGGTCACCGACTACTGGGTCGTCGATCTGGTGAACCGACAACTGCTCGTCTTCCGCGACCCGGCCCCGCTGCCGGCCGGTCTCGGGGCGGTCGCCTACCGCACCCGCCTCGCCCTCGGCCCGGCCGACGCCGTCGCCCCGCTCGCCGCCCCGGCCGCGGCCGTCCGCGTCGCCGACCTGCTCCCGTGACGGCGTCACAACACTTGCAACAACTCCCCCCACCCGACCGCCCCGCCGAGGCCGTACAGGGCGGCCGCCAGCCCCAGGATCAGCCCCCACCGCAGCACCGCCACCCCCCGCTGGAACCGCCGCTCCCGGTCCGGCCGGCCGATCAGCCCGAGCAGGAACGCCGTCCGCCGCTCCGGGGTCGAGTGCTGCCACGCCCGCAGCCACCGGAACAGCCCACCCGCCGCCCGCCCGGCCGAAGACCGCCGGCGGTCCGCCGCCGGCCCCACGTACCCGCCCAGGAACGCGACCCGGTCCAGGGCCCGGACGAACGTCCGGATCCCCGTCGGGCACAGCCCCGCCGCCCGGTCCGGCAGGTGCGTCCGGGCGTCGTGCCCCCCACAGTTCGGGTCGGCGCACGACACCGCCCGGCACCCGTACACGTCCGCCTGCCGCTCGCACCGCCGGGACAGGAACCCGAACACCAGGAACAGGTACCCGGCCATCAGGGCCAGCGGCGGCAGGGCGACCCACCCCTCCGCCCACTCCGGCACCCGCACCCCGGCCGCGTCCAGCCGCTGCCCGAGCAGCAGCATCCCGGCGGCCAGCACCGTCACGCTCAGGAGCACGAACCCGGCGTACAGCCAGACGTGCCCGTGCTTGGCGTGCCCGACCTCGTGCCCGAACACCGCGTCCAGTTCGTCCGGGTCCAGCTCGTCCAGCACCCGGTCGGTGAAGATCACGTACCGCACCCGCGGCAAGAGGCCGACGATCATGGCGTTCGCCGCCGCCCCGTGGGTCGGCCACAGGAGCAGGCCGGAGCACCGGAAGTGGAGCCGCCGGGCGGTCGCCTCCAGCCGGTCCCGGGCCGGCCCGGGCGGGAGCGGCTTCAGCCCGAGCAGCGGCCTGATGAGCAGCGGGAGGAACAGCACCAGGACCGGGACTGCGGCCACCTGGGCGGCCCGGTACCACTCGGTCTGCGTCGTCTCCGGGGCGAACCGGGAGGCCGTCTGCTGGGTGACGAACAGCCCGACCGGGAGCATGGCCAGGAGGGCGAACTGGCGGAGGTGGTGGACGAAGTACCCGGCCCGGCCCCAGAACGGGCGGTCGACGACCCCGGCCGGGGTGGTCCGGTGCAGGGCCCGCTCGGCGTCGTAGTAGACCACCCACGCCCCGAACAGGATGGCGAAGTACGGCAGGGGCACGGCCAGCTCGGCGAACGGGGCCAGGAGCGGCCCGCCGTCGGCGTCCGCCCGGCCGGGCACGACGAGGTGCGCGCGGACGAACGCCCCCCACCCGAGCACGAGGACGCAGGCGGCGGCCAGCCCGACGTTGGCGAAGAACAGGAGGCGGCGGAGGCGGGCGTAGGCGGCGGTCACCTCGGCCTTCCGGGCCGGCTGCCGGCGGAGGGTGCGGACGACCCAGGTGCGGAGGAGGACGGCGGCGGCGAGGGCGAGGGTGACGGCGGCGGCGGTGGACGCGGCGGCGGTTCGCGACCCCCCCCCTAGCAGCGGCCCCGGCCACCGGACCGGCAGGCACGCGGCCGTGAGGGCGAACACGATGAGGATTGGCATACCGGTAGTCTACGCCGCGGACCGGGCGAGGCGGGCGGGGGGCGTCAGCCCCCTGATCCTTCAAACATCAGGGGGCTGACGCCCCCCGCCCGCTGCTACCGACTCCTCGGCACGGCCGCGAACCGGCCGGCGGACTCGGCCGGGGCGCGCTCGGCCAGCCAGGCGGAGGCCCGCTCCGCGTCCCACCCGGCGGCCGGGTCGAACGCGACCGCCGCGGTGAACGCCCCGACCACCTTCTCCCGCACCCCGGCGTCCAGCCCGACCCACTCGGCCGCCGCACCGGACTCGGCCGCCGGCCAGCAGGCGGTCAGCCCGTCGGCGTGCCACCCGACCGGGCCGCACGGCCGCAGCACCACCTCGCCGAGTTGCCCGTACAGGAGGTCCTTCGCGGCGGCGACCGTCGTCCCGGGCGGGAACGCCACCTCGACCAGCTCCGGCTCACCGTCGGCGCCCGGCGCGAACCGGAGCTCGACCTCCGGCCGGTCGAGCAGCGGCTCGCGGGTCATCGCCCGCCGCCCGTCCGCGGTCGGGTGGCCGAGCCGGCACACGAGCCGGTCGCCTTCGACGGCCCACGCCTCCCGGTCGAAGGTGCGGGCGAGGCGCGACGCGAACGGCGGCTCGAACGGCCGGCCGAACCGGCCGGACCCGTTCAGCGGCCGCACCTCGGCCGGCGGCACGTCCCCGACCAGCACCCACCGCCCGGCCAGCCGGGACAGGCCGACGAAGTCCGGCTCGGCAAGGTCCTCCGCCCGGTCCAGCACGAGCAGCGCGAACGGCGGGCCGTCGACCGTCGGGTCGGGGGCGAACACCGGGTCGGTGCCCAGGCTCCGCGGCACCCCGACCACCACCCGCGCCTCCGCCAGCGCCCGGCGGGCGAGGTCGGCGGCCGACCGGTTCACCTCGGCGGCCCGCTCCCGGGCGACAACCAGCTCGTGCGTCGCGGCGTACCGGGCGGCGGCCAGGTCGCCGCCCGGCCACCCGGCGGCAACCATCTCGGCCCGGAACCGGTCGCAGTCGGGGGCGAGGGCGGCGAGGCGCGGCTCGAACTCGGCCCGCCGCGCCGCCGCCTCCGCCCGGACCGCGGCCTCGCGGTCGAGTTCCCCGGCCGCCAGCTCCTTCTCCGCCGCGGCCCGCAGGTCGGCCGCCCGGGTCGCCAGCGCCGCCGCCTCCGCCTCCAACGCGTGGGCCTGCTTTTCGACCTCGGTCGGGTCGGGGCCGTGCCGCTTGCTCAGCAGGCGTGCGAAGAACCCCGTCTTCTTCGCGGCGTCCGGCGGGGCTTCGGCCAACTGGTGCCGCAGGGACTCTGCGGCGGCCAACTTCTCGGCGCGGGCGGCGTCGGCCGCGTGGGCGTCGGCCCGGAGGCGGTCGGCGGACGCGGCGCGGGCGGCCACCTTCGCGGCGACGGCGGCGGCGAACGGGGTGTCAGCTTCCGCACGGACCGCCGCCTCGACCGCGTCCCGGCGGACGATCAACTCCGCGGCCTCGGCGTCGAGCGGGGCGAGCCGGTCGGCCAACTCGCCGGCCCTCTCCAGCGCGGTCAGCCGGGCGTCGGCGGCGGCCACCGCGGCGGCCGCGTCGCGCTTCGCCTGCTCCGCCCGACCGACCCCGACCGCGGCCGACGTGACCCGGGAAGCGACCGGGGACGGGCGGGCCGGGTTCTCGTCGTCGGCCAGCGCCCGGACGACCGCCGCCCCGGCCCGGGCCAGCCGCTCCGCGACCCGGTCGGCGGCGGCCGGGTCCGGGGATAGCACCAGCACCCGGCCGGCGGCCGCCCGGGCGACCTCGGCGGCGACCCGCTCGCCGGCGGCCGGGTCCGGGGCGTGGACGACGAACAGGTCGGGGCAGCCGGCCGCGCGGGCGGCGGCGTCGGCCTCGGCCGGGGCGAGGCCGGCGGGCGGCAGCAGGGCGGCCGGTGCGAAGGTGGGGAGGTCGGCGCCGGCGGAGAGGCCGGCGAGCCACGCCCGGACCGGGTCCGGGGGCGGGGTGTCGGGGCGGGGGCGGGGCGGGGCGAGGGTCAGGGACATCGGCGGGCCGTCGCCTCGGGGGGCGGGTTCCGGGTGCGCGTGCGGGGTCGGGCCGGCGGGCGGGGCGGGTCTCACCTTCCCCGCACGGACGGGCGGCTCGGCCGGGGCGGTCCGCTCCCGGTCGGTCATGCCCACACGCGGGGTCGGGCCGGCGGGGTCATCGGGTCTCGCTCGGCGGCTGCGGCACCGGCCGCGGGGAACGGGGGCCGGGCGACGACTTGCGCCCCCGGTCGGCTCGGCCCGGGCTGGGTTCGCGAACTCTCACGAGTATAGACGTTGTCCCGGGGGGAAGCCATCACACACGGAGATTTCACGGTGCCGGGCGAGCGGGGGGGCGTCAGCCCCCTGATGCGAAGCAGGATCAGGGGGCTGACGCCCCCCGCTCGCCAACTCCGCCTCACGGCTCGACCCGCAGCACCTCGACCGCCGGCTTCGCGGTCAGCGCCCGGAGCACCGGCAGGAGCGGGGCGAACGACTTCTCCTCGTGCCAGCTGTGGTCGGTGATCTTCAGGTGCCCGGGGCCGACCCCGCCGCCCCCGAGCGTCGCGTCCAGCGGCACCCACTGCCCGCCGGCGTAGACCTCGAACCACATGTGGTACGCCAGGTACGGCTTGCCGCCCGGCCCCGGGGCGTACACCACCCCCAGCGCGGTCCGGGACGGCACCCCGACGGCCCGGCACATCGCCGCCGCCAGCATCGCGTACTCGGTGCAGTCCCCGGCCAGCGTCTTCGCCACGTTGTCCGCCGTCGCCATCGCCTGGGAGAACTCGAACGCCTTCATGTTCGCCTTCACCCAACGCTCCACCGCCGCCGCCTTGTCCCACGCCGTCGCGCCGGCCGGCAGCCCCGCCACCGCCTTCGCCGCGTGCCCCTTCACCGCGTCGTTGTCCCAGTTGACGAAGAAGCTGCTGCCGGTGAACTCCGGCCCCGGGGCCGGGTCGTCGGTCGCCCCCTTCACCGGCCCGCGGCTCGCCGACACGTGCAGCTCGAACGTCCGGGCCTTCGGGTCCAGGTCCTTCACCCGCTGCCGGGCGTCCGGCGGGAACAGCGTCCCCGGGTCGTCGTCCCGCGGGGCGGCCACCTTGTAGACGACCGACCCCTTGCTGTGTATTCCAGGAATTTCCCGGTCCAGCCGGATCGACTGGACGTTGAACACCTCGACCGGCTTGGTCACCGGGGCGGTCGCCGCCGCCTTCGTCGTCCGGAGGAAGGTGAGCCGGTCCCCGAGGGCCGGGAAGTCGGTCTCCAGGGCGAGCGGCTCGAACGTCTCCGCGTCCACCCAGGTCGTCGAGGCCGGCAGCTTCACCTTCCCGATCGGGTCCGGCTTGGTGGCGAACCGGAGGAGCTTGCGGGCCGGGGCCTTGTCCCACAGTGCCTTCGCCTCCTCGCCCTCGAACGTGAGCGTCGTCTTCACCGCCTGGTTGAAGTTCGGGACGTAGGTCGGGTACTCGAACCCCTCCCCGGCCCTCAGCTTCAGCTCCTTGAACAGCTTCGGCTCCCGGACCAGCCCGACCACCCCGGCCGGCCACGGGGTGCTGCTGGCGGCCGCCGCCACCCCGTCCCCCTTCACCTTGAGCGTCTTCCCCTCGACCACCCCGGTCAGGGCCAGCGCCTGGTCCTTGCCGATCCCCTGCCGGAAGGACGTCACCAGCACCTCCCCGGCCGGGGACTCGACCGTCGACTCCTCGCCCCACTGGGTGACCGGGCTGCCGAACCGGGACACGGTCAGGTTCAGGTACCGGACCCCGACGGCGAACGGCTTGCCGTTCTGCTCCTTCTCCACCGCCGCCCAGTTCACGTACCCGACCCGCTGGCCGTCCGCCCCGACCGCGAACCAGTAGTCGAACACCGGCTTGCCGTCCTTCACGGCGGGCGGCGGCCCGGCGTCCGGCGGGGGGACCGGCAGCAGCCCGGCGGCGGCCGGTCGCTTCGGGTCGGCGACCTGGTTGGTCGTGGTGGCCGGGGCGGGCTGGGCGGCCTTGCCGCCCGGGGCGATGATGATGAACCCGCCCTTCGCGTCGGGCGGGGCCGGGTCGCCGGGCCGCTTCGGGGCGATGACGACCGGGGGCGGGTCGCCGGGGCGGGCCGCCGGGGGCTGGGCCGCCGCGACCCACCCGGCCGCCAGCCCGAACAGGAGTGAAGCCGTTCCGGCCCGCATGACCCGCCCTCGTCGTGCCCCGCCGCGTCGCCGCCACCGGCTCCATCGGCCCGGACCCGGGGGGAGCTTACCCGTTTGCCGGCGGCCCGCCAACCCGTGTCGCCGGCGCCCCGCCCGCCGGGCGCGGGACTGCCCCAACCCGGACACCCGATCCGCCCGCCCGTTCCGCGCCGCCCGGCCGGTCCCGGGGGTATAATTCCCGGCGGCACGGACGCCGGCGACGCCGAACAGGGATTATGTTTGGCCCGTACCCGGGACCCCCACACCCAGACGCCGCACCCTCGCTCCGCTCCCCGGGTCCGACCGAACCGCTGTCGCGAGGGCGATCCGTGAACCGGGACCGGCTGTCCGCGCACCTGTCCGTCGGCCGCTACGGCGACTTCCAGCTCACCGGCGCCGTCCGCCCCGGGCCGGGCGTCCCCGTCCTCCCGCGGGAAGGCTACCGGGTCGGGGTGTTCCGCGACCGGGACGCCGGCCTCCGCATCCCGGTGCTGTCCGCCGCGGTGTCCGCCGACCGGCTGTTCGACACCTTCCTGGCCCTGCTCCGCCCGCTCGGGGCGGTCGTGGACGTCGTGCTGGAAGGGAGTCACGGTTCGGCCGACAACCCCGCCGAGTTCCGCCGGGACCACATCGACCGCCCGGTGTTGGCGAGCCACCTGTGCGACTTCGAGGACCTGCTGACGGAAGACGGCTGCACCGGGGTGGCGGTGCTGGCGGCCGGCCGGCCGGCCGAGGTGCAGTTCGACGAGCACAAGCTTCTACACGTCTACGCCCCGGACCTGCGGCCGTTCCACCGGGTGCTGCGGCGGGCGGGGCTGGGACGGTCGCCGGGGCTGGCGCTGATCTCCGACGCCGAGCACCTGCACCACACCAACCCGACCCACGCCGAGGAGTTCCGGTCGCTGGCGGCCCGGATCGGGGCCGGCGACCCGGACCGGGTGTTCAGCTCGGACGGGTGGTAGCCGGGTGGTGTTTGTCTTCTGTCCACCCCGCAACCTCACCATCCCACCACCCGAGTTTCACGGCAGCGGGATGTCCTTGAACTCGAACGTCACCTCGTGGGTGACGGTGAGCCACTCGTTCACGACCAGCTTGGCCGGCGGGCCGACCTTCAGGGCCTTGCCGGTCCGCGGGTCGGTCGGGCCGAACGGGATCGTCATCTGGACCGAGAATCCGTTCTGGTTCAGGCTGTTCAGCCCGTTCGACCGGTACTTGTTCCCGGCCGCGTCCTGCAGCTCGACCTTCTGCCAGACGTAGTTGCTCCAGTTGTAGTCTTGGTCGCGGTCCGGGTCGGTCACCCCGAGCTTCTTCGCCGTCACGTCCACCAGGTAGTACCCCTTCTGGTTCGGGTCCTCGGTCACCGACGCGACGTCCAGCTCGACCGTCCGGCCGGCGAACGACTTGCCCTTCACCTTGGTCGGGTCGGGGACGACGATCTCGGGGCTGGTGCCGGACAGGAGGATGACGCCGATCTTCGCCTTCAGGGTCTTGATGCTGGTCGCGGACCCGCCGCCGGCGCGGTTCAGGTTCAAGTTCCCGCTCATGCTGTGCCCGCGCTGGCCGCGGTTCTCGTAGTAGCTGGACCGGTCGTTCGGGTTCCGCGGCATGAGCAGCGACGCCCCGCCGTCGTCGGCCGCCGCCAGCACCTCCGCCTGGGTCACCCCGAGCATCGGGTTCTTCGGCTCGGACTGGACCTGGAAGTTCAGGTTGGTGTGCTCGTGCCGGGCCGGGCCGTTCCGGCCGCCCAGCCCGGACAGCTGGACGCTCTTGTTCGAGTAGATGTTGGTGGCCATGAACCGGAACGGGCCGGCGTACGACACGTACGGGTTGGCCCCGTTCCCGCCGTACACCCGGACGGTGTCGTCGTCGTAGTCGGTCTGGACGGTGCAGCCGGCGGCGGCCGCGACCTTGTCGACGGCGACCCAGAAGGGGGTGTTGTCGAACTCGAAGGCGTGCTTGTCCTCGCCGAGCCCGCCCCCGCCGCCGGGGCGGCGGCCGCCGCCCTGGAAGTCGATCCGGTACCCGGTCTGCTTGGCGATCTCGTCGAACACGTCCTTCACCGACTTGTCCTTGGCGGACAGGGTGACCCGCTTGGGGGAGACGAGCCGCTCGGTGTCGATCTTCTTGACGAGGACGGCGAGCCGCTGGCGGACCTCGGGGCTGTCGGACTGGACGAGGGCGGCGCGCATGGCGGGGAGGGCCTTGTCGCCGAGGGCGGCGAGGTCGCGGCCGGCCTTCTCGCGGGCCTTGTAGTCGTCGGCCCCGAGGTCGGCGACGAGCTTGGCGACGGCCGGGTCGGCCTTGGGGGCGGCCGAGGGTGTAGGTTGTGCGGCGGGCGGTTGTGCGGGTTGGGGGGGCTGGCCGGTGCCGGTGGCGCCGAGGGCCGCGGCGGCGAGGAGTGTGGCGACCCAACCGGACGTGCGGGGCATGGGAGGAACTCTTGGGACGATCGGACCGGCACGCGAAGACGGGTTCTAGCCTAGCAGCGGGTCGGGCGGGTCTCAAGGCGCCGAGACCTGGCCGTTACCGAAATCCGGCGGGAAGACGTGAAGCCGTGCGGGCGCCCGGTCGGGGCCGGGTGGAAGTGGAATGGGACCTCACGGCTTGGCGTTCTTGAGTCGCTCCTGCAGCGCCTCCTCGTCATCGCCCGTCCAGGGCCTCCCGCCGACCGAGTTGATGACGAGCTTGGTCGGCTTGGCATCCGGAGAGGTCTTGTACGTGACGGTCAGCGGCCGGTCGTCACCGAACGCCCCCTCGACCGTCACCTCGCACTTCCCCGGGAGTTCGGCCAGCCGGGCGGTGGATCCGATGCCACCTCCGTACTTCTGCCCCGCATACCGGCAGTATAGGAGGAAGAGCCGGCCTCTCACCGCCACCTGCTGAACCACCACCTTATCCTGCTCCGCCGGCGGTTGCTTGGCCCGAAACCCCACAAGCGGGACCGGGTGGCTGACGAGCACGCTTTCGGGCGGGATGTCGGTCACCTCGAACTTCCACGGCGGGCTCTTGACCTCGCCCTCCAAGGACCGGAACACCGCCTGTGCCTTGTACACCCCTGGTTCGAGGAAGCGCGAGTACCCGAACTCGCCCAAGCCCCACTCGAACTTGGCGGAATGCTGCTCGCCCGGCCGGAGTTCGGGCAGCAGGTCGCCCGGCCGACGGACGACTGGGTCGGACAGGCGGCGCGCGGCTTGGCCGCTGGGGTACGAAATCGAAATGTACAGTTCATCCGACTTCCGGGCCTCGCGAAGGTCCGGATACGACCGCGTGGTCGCCGCCGTGTTGCGCAGGAGCACCTCCAGCGGCGGGCGGCCGGGGTACTCCCCGGCGAAGTACGGGCCGATCGGGCGCCCCCGAACCCGAACCGCCCAGCCGTGGGCGTCGTGCGGCGTCGGCAGCACCTCCGCCGCGTCCCGAGCGACGAAAAGGGCGACCGCCAGAAGAGCACTCTTCATGGGTTGTTCCGCGTCAGGGGTTGATGCCTTCGTTCTGCCTGACCGCGATCTCTCGCTGGGTCACGTCGAAGAACCTGACCGTTTCCAGAGCGGCACGCGGTGCGTGCCCGATGAGCAGGATCACTTCCCGAGCGACTTCAGGATGGTCGGGCCGGGGACGGCCATCTTCAGCACCATCTGCACCCCAGGACCCACCGGCGGGGCCATCGGGTCCGGCTTCGGCCGCGGCGGCGGGGCGACGTGCGGCGGCTGACGCAATGCCCGCCGCCACGGCGGCCGGCGCCCCGGGACCGGCGGCGCGCCGGCGTCGTCGATCGTCAGCGTCAGGGCCGCCATCCCGACCACCGCCCCGGTCCGGTCCAGCACCGGGCTGCCGCTCGACCCGCCGGCGTACTCCGCCGTCAGCCCCATCCACCGCTCCCGCTTCCCGTCGTCGTTCTTGTTCGTGCTGTACCGGGTCACCGCCCCGGTCGTGTACACGTAGAAGTTGTCCCCCGGGTGGCCGAGCACCCCGACCCACGCCCCGACCGCGGCGAAGTCCGCCGACACCGGCAGCGGCGTCAGCCCCTTCGCGTCGATCCGGACGACGGCCACGTCCGCGACCTTGTCGCCGCCGAGGAACTCGGTCACCGGGTAGACGTTCCCCTTGTGGTCGACGGCCCCGAACGCCTCGCCGGCCTCGAGGTCCTCGAACACGTGCCAGTTGGTGACCAGGACGCCGTCGGCGGCCGCGACCCAGGCGGTGGCGTAGAGCCCGTCCTGCCACTCGCCGTCGGCGTCCTTGTAGACGGTGCCGACGACGAACACGGACGGCAGCGCGGTGCGGTAGACGTCTTCGGGTGACAGCGGCTTGTCACCGGGCTTGGCGGGGGTGACGGCGGCCCGGCCGGGCTTCTTGAGGCGGTCGGCGAGCTTGTCGGCGGTGAGGCACTTGCCGTCCTTGGCGAGGGCGGTGAGCTTGTCCATGAAGTCGTCGAACAGCTTCTCGTCGTCGACGAACCACGGCTTCGCCGGCGGCGCGGCCTTCGGCGGCTGGGCCGCGGCGGGGACGGCGCCGGCGAGGGCGAGGAGGAGCGCGAGTCGGGTCCGCGGCATGGGGTACTCGACGGGGGCGGGTCAGAACGGGGCCTTGTAACGGCCGGACTTTTCGACGACGAGCCGCCGCAGCCGCTCCAGCCGTGTACGGTCGGCGGTGATGTGGCCCTTCAGTTGGTCGACGATCGCAACCGAGAAGCGGACGTACTCTTCCGTCTCGTCCAGGCGGAGCTTGAGTTCGGCCCACAGCGACGGTTCCAGGTCAGCGTGTTCGAGCAACCCGGAGGCGGTCCGGCACAGGTCCGTGACCGGCTTCACCAGGGTGTCGAACAGGCACAGTAGCCTCGCGGCTTCGACCTCCCACGCCTCGGGCGCCGCCCACGCCGGCGAGAGCATCTGGACGTGGACGTGCGTCGCCCGCTCGGCCAAGTGCTGTAACTTCCCCGCGTACTCCTTGAGCAGCGGGAGCAGGCGCTCGGCGTGCTCCGTCCCGGAGAGTTGAACGGCTTGGCTCACGTCTCGGCCTCCCACTGTCGCAACCCGTCCAGGATCTCGACCACCCGCCGGACGGAGGTGACCTGGGCCTTGTGGTCGTACCCCTCGGCGTTCTTGGCGAGTGCTTCCCCCGCGCTCGTCTCGAGGGTGCGGATGAGCAGACTCGCCGCCGCGTGCTCGTGCCGGAACCGGCGTGGGTCCTTCGCGGCGGCAAGCTCGGCGACGGCGGCACCCCAGTCCCCGGCCCGGTAGTGGTCGGTAACCGCCTTCTCGTCCTCTGCCCAGAGGTCTTGCTTGGTGACGAGGGTGAGGAGCCACATCTTTTCCGGACAGACACGGATGTAGTCGATCACCGACCGCAGGATCCGCACCTCGTCCGCCCGACACGCGGCAAAATAGCCCTCGACAACGTCCGCCTTGCTGCCGCGGTAGTCGGGGTGGTTCTTGTAGCTCCCTCCCGGAAGGTCATGGTACCCGTAGGCGGCGAGGAGGATGACGCCACGGTACCTCCCGGCGGCGATGTCGGCCTGCAGCTCCGACCAGACGCCCGCGCGCCGGTGTGTCTGGCCCGGCGGGACGACGACGCGCGTCTTCGGGTCGTCGGGCAGCGCGTACCGCTCGATCGCGATGCTTTCCGCGTAGTCCCAGAGGGAGTCCAGGACCCAATCGACGGGGCCGGCCAGCAGCCGGGCCAACGTCGTCTTCCCCGTCCCGCCGGGGCCGAGGATCAGGATACCACGTTCCGGCCCGGCCGTGCCATGCTCCTTGTGCCCCCGGATCCAGTCCCAGATCCCCTTGAGCACCCCGCGGGTAATCTGCCGGGCCGGCTTCTCCAGGTCGAGTTCTTCACCCTCGGCCATAACCGTTCCTCCGGTTAGCGCCCCCGGCCTTCAGTCCGCCCGCTTGGCTCGCGTCTCGGCGTAACCCGCTTCCAACCGCCGCGTCAACTCGGGGAACCGGTCGAACAGCCGCTTCGGCGGCCGACGCTCGCACCGCGTCAGGGCGTACGCGGTCAAGAGCGGCAGGGCGGCGGTCGCGTCGATGTAGCACGTCACCGAGTCCGGCAGCTTGTCCGGGTCCACCTTCCCCCACGTCATCGCCTCGGCCGGCGTCGCCCCGCTCAAGCCCCCCGTGTCCGGCCGGGCGTCGGTGAACTGCAGGAAGTAGTCGTGCCCGGCCTCCGCCAGCCCCAGCACCTCCTGGATCTGCGGCTCCGTCTGCAGCATGAAGTTCTTCGGGCTCCCGCCGCCCAGGATCAGCACCGAACTGGTTCCGGGGGCTGACACCCCCGGCTCGCCCGCCTTGGCGTTCCACACCACCGCGGCGCTCTGGTTCACGTCCCGCAGCGGGTCGATCCGCAACTGCCCCCCCTCCAGCATCAGCGCCGCCAGGTTCATCCCGATGCTGCTGTCGCCCGGCGAACTCGTGAACACCGGCACCCCGTTCCGGTGGCACGCCGCCAGGAAGCTCTTGCCCACCCGCCCGGCCTGCTGCTCCCCCTCCGACAGGTACTTCCCGACGAGGTGGTGGAACTCGGCCGTGCCCATCGTCCGCTGGAACGCCTCCCCGCGGCACAGCCGGCGGAAGAAGGCGTCGGTGCCGAGCAGGTTCTCGTAGTCGAAGACGATGTCGTAGATGCGGATGACCTGGTTCTCGCGGAGCTGCAGGTCCGGCAGGTTCGGCCCGGCCTGGTACAGGTCCATCCCCAGCGCGTAGTGGGTGTCGTGGTACAGGTTCGCCCCGGTCGACACCACCCAGTCGACGAACCCGGCCTCGACCAGCGGCACCAGGCACGACATCCCGAGCCCGGCGGGCGTCAGTGCCCCGGAGAGCGCCAGCCCGACCGTCCCGCCGTCGGCCAGCATCTTCCGGACGAACAGTTGGCACCCCTCCCGCAGGCGGCCGCCGTTGTACGACAGGAACGCCCCGTCGATGAGGTCGGCGGCCGAGACGCCGGCGGCGACCGGGTTCGGGGCGATCCGCTCCCGGCTGATCCGGTGCAGGAACGCCTTGTTCTCGGCGGACCCGGCGTGGCGGTCGTAGTGCGGCTTGTGCGGGTGCATGGTGAGTCGTGGTCAGTGGTCGGTGGTCAGTCGGGCGAGGGCGGCCGCGTACTCGTCGGGCGTGTTCACGTTCCGCAGCGACTCCGCGTCGGTCAGCTCGTCCGGCGGCAGCGCCCGGGTCGGGACGGCGGCGAACAGCCCCGTCATCCGGAGCTGACCGGCGGACAGCAGCTCTCGTACCTGCGGCAGCACCGCCACGGAGTACGCCGCGGCCAGCGGGTGATGATAACCGTTCGCGACCGGGACGGCGACGGCAGGTCGGTCGGCGCCCGCCACGAACGACACCACCCGGCGGACGAACGCCGGCGTCAGGAACGGCACGTCGCACGACGACAGGTACGTCGCGTCCGCCCTCCCCTCCAGCGCCGCCAGCCCGGCCGCCAGCCCGCCGAGCGGGCCCAGCCCCTCGACCTCGTCGCGCACCACCTCGACGTCGGCCGGGAGCGGCGGCACGTCCTGGCCCGGGGCGGCGACGACCACCACCGGGCCGACCGCCTCGCGCACCACCCGCACCACACGCGGCAGGAGGAGTTCGTCGCCGAACGGCAGCCACGCTTTCGGCCGGCCCATCCGCGACGACCGCCCGCCGCACAGCACGATCCCGGCGAGTCGGGTCATGTCTGCTCCTGGAGCGGGGCAAAAACCTCACGGGCCGCCCGATACTGGGCGGTAGCCACCCGCCCGCCGGTCGGGCACCCCCGGGCCGCCGCATGTTCTTCAAAGCCTTCACCCGGCTGATCCGGGGCGCCGCCCCGCCGGACCCGGTGCCGGCGGAGGTCTTGCGCGACCTGGCCCGGGTCGAGACGTTCCCGACCCTGTCCGACACCACCGTCCGGGCGCTCGCCCTGGTCCACGACCCGGACGCCACCCTGGCCGAGCTGGCCGCCCTGATCCGCCGGGACGCGGTCCTCTCCGTCTCCCTCCTGAAGGCCGCCAACTCCGTCGTGTACCGCGGCCGGCGGGACGTCCAGGACGTGCGGGAGGCGACCGTCCGGCTCGGGCTGTGGGGGTGCCACCGGGTGCTCGCGGCGGTCGGGACGCGGGGGCTGTTCCGGCACAAGGACCCGGCCGCCAAGCGGGCGTGCGACGGGCTGTTCCGCCACGCCCTGTTCACCGCCGCCGTGGCGACCAAGCTGAACGCCGCCGCCGGGCTGGGGTTCCGCGGGGAGGAGTTCACCGCCGGCCTCCTGCACGACATCGGGCGGGTGATCGTCTGCGCCCGCGCCCCGGACGCGTTCTTCCGGGCCGACCCGATGACGTTCGACGAGGACCCCGGGGTCCTCGGGCGGGAGCGGGAGGTGCTGCACATCGACCACTGCGAGGTCGGGGCACGGTTCGCCAAGGCGAACCAGCTGCCGGCGTCGGTCGCCGGGGCGATCCTGAACCACCACTTCCCCCGGGCCGAGCCGGAGCACCGCGGGCTGGTCGCCCTGGTCGCCCTGGCGGACGGGCTGGCGAACCACGTCCAGCGGGCGCGGAAGCTGGCCGGGTACGTGCCGGAGGAGCGGCCGGAGTTCGTGCTGCTCGGGGCGGCGTTCGGGAAGGAGACCGCGGCCGACCTCCGGGCGGCGATCAACCCGGCGGTGGTGCAGGCCCTCCGCGAGACCCGGGCGATGCTCCGGCTGACCGCGGACTGACGCCGGCGAGCCGGGAGCGTGAGCGACCGGAGGGGCGCAACCTCCGGTCGCTCACGCTCCCGGCTCGCCCGCCCCGAGCCGCCACTTCAGCAGGGTGTACCGCTGCCGCGTCTCGGCCGCGTTCACCGCCACCCACAGCGCCTTCCGGCTGCCGACCAGGGCGACCAGCTTCCGCCCGCGGGTGATGCCGGTGTACAGCAGGTTCCGCTGCAGCATCGTGTAGTGCTGGGTGTGGACCGGGATCACCACCGCCGGGTACTCCGACCCCTGGCTCTTGTGAATAGACGTACAGTACGCGAGTTGTAACTCGTCAAGGTCGCCGAAGTCGTACTCGACCGGCCGGCCGTCGAACTCGACCGTCACCGTCTGGTCGTCGGGGTCGATCCCGGCCACCCGCCCGATGTCCCCGTTGTACACCTCCCGGTCGTAGTTATTCTTCAGCTGCATCACCTTGTCCCCGGCCCGGAACGGGGTGTCGAACCGCCGCACCTCCGCCACCCCCGGCCCGCCCGGGTTGAGCGCCGCCTGCAGCTCCCGGTTCAGGTTCGCCACCCCCAGCTCGGTCCGCACCTGCGGGCTGAGCACCTGCACGTCCCGGAACGGGTCCAGCCCGAACTTCCGCGGGATCCGCTCCGTCACCATCTGCCGGACCAGCCCGACCACCGCCGCCGGCTCGTTCGCCTCGACGAAGTAGAAGTCGCCCGCCCCGCCGGACGGCGCCGACTCCGGGATCTCCCCGCGGTTCACCGCGTGGGCCGCCCGGACGATCCAGCTCCCGCCGGCCTGCCGGTGGACCTCGGTCAGCCGGGCGACCGTGACCGCCCCGGACGCGATCAGGTCGGTCAGCACCGCCCCGGCCCCGACCGACGGGAGTTGGTCCGCGTCCCCGACGAACACCACGCACGCCCACGGCGGCACCGCCTGCAAGAGCCGGTTCATCAGCACCACGTCCACCATCGACGTCTCGTCCACCACGACCAGGTCGGCGTCGAGCGGGTTCTCCCGGCCGCGGCGGAAGGTGCCGATCCCGGGGTCGAACTCGAGCAGCCGGTGGATCGTCTTCGCCTCGCGGCCGGTGGACTCAGCGAGCCGCTTGGCCGCCCGACCGGTGGGGGCGCACAGCAGCACCCGCAGGGCCTTCGCCTGGAACACCTCGAGGACCGCCCGGACGATCGTCGTCTTCCCCGTCCCCGGCCCGCCGGTCACCACCATGACCTTGTTCGTGACGGCCGCCCGGACGGCGGCCCGCTGGCTGCCGGCGAACGCGATCCCCATCTTCCCTTCGACCCACCCGACGGCGGCGTCCGCGTCGAGGGACGGGAGCGGGTGCGGCCCCTTGGCGAGCGCCTTCACCGCCCGCGCGACGCCGAGTTCGGCGAGGAACAGGGGCTTGAGGAAGATCAGGTCTTCCCCCGAGCGGGGGGCGTGAGCCCCCTGTGGCTCATCGCCCACAGGGGGCTCACGCCCCCCGCTCGCCGCCTGCACGCTGTCCCGCACCACCTCGTCCGTTTCCCGCAGGTGCTCGACCGCGGCGGCGATGGCGTCCGGCGCGATCCCGGTCAGCTCCGCCGCCCGGTCGCGGAGCAACTCCTCCGGGAACCCGACGTGCCCGTCCCCGGTCGCCTCGCTCAACACATGGCGGACTGCGGCTTGCGCCCGGTGCGGCGAGTCGCGCGGCAGCCCGAGCTTCAGGGCCAGGGCGTCGGCGGTGGCGAACCCGACGCCCCAGATGTCGGTGCTGAGCCGGTACGGGTTGGCCTTCACCAGCTCGATCGCGGCGTCGCCGTAGGTCTTGTAGATGCGGACCGCCCGGGCGGTGCCGATGCCGTACGAGTGGAGGAACACCATGATCGACCGGACCGCCTTCTGCTCGGCCCAGCCCTGGCGGATCTTCTCGATCAGCTTCGGCCCGATCCCCTTCACCTGCGCCAGGAAGGTCGGCGACCGGTCGATCACGTCGAGGGTGTTGTCGCCGAACACGTCGACGATCCGCCGGGCGAACTTGGCCCCGATCCCCTTGACGAGGCCGGAGCCGAGGTAGCGGGCGATGCCCTCGGCGGTGTGCGGGGGGGTGGTCTTGAGGTCGTCGGCCTTGAACTGGACGCCGTGGGTGCGGTCGGTGACCCAGTCGCCGGCGGCGGTGACGTACTCCCCGGCGACGACCTGCTGGAGGTGGCCGACGACGGTGACCAGGTCGCGGTGCCCGCGGGCCAGGACGCGGAGGACGCAGTACCCGTTGTCGAGGTTGTGGAACGTGACCCGCTCGATCACGCCGGTGAGTTGCTCGGCCATCGGCGGCTCCGGGCGGGCAGAGTCCACGTTACCCGGCCGGGGGCGGATGTCCAACGGGGGTAGCGGCCTCGCGTCCGGCCCGGGTCTGGTAGAATGCCGGCGGAGGCTGTCATAGGGTTCGGGTGGGCCGAGCCGTGAGCGACGAGTTGCGGGACGAGTACCAGTTCGACTACCGCCAGGCCAAGCCGAACCGGTTCGCCGCCGCCCTCAAGAAGGGCGGCCGGCTGGTCGTGCTCGACCCGGAAGTGGCGGCCGCGTTCCAGCAGTCGGACGCGGTGAACGCGGTCCTACGCGCGCTGCTGCAGACGATGCCGACCCGGCCCGGCGCCGGGGCCGCCTGACGGCCCGCGTGTCCGCCGGGGCGGCCGGTCCGTACACCCGTCCCCATGCGCACCGCCGCCCCGCTGCTCCTCCACGCCGCCGCCCTCGCCGGCGGCCTCTTCCTCACCTTCCGCCCCACGCTCGAGTCCGGGTTCGCCCGCGCCCAGTGCGAGCGCGGCGACGGGATGCTCAACCACTACATCCTCGAGCACTCCTGGAAGGCCGTCGCCGACCCCGGCTACCGCGGCTCCCTGTCCACCCCGCCGTGCTTCCACCCCGAGCCGCACACCCTCTGGTACTCCGAACACCTCCTCGGCGCCGCCCCCCTGTACTGGGGGTTGCGCCTCGTCGGCGTGCCGTACGACCACGCCTACCAGTGGTGGCAGATCGCCCTCACCGCCCTGAACTACGTCGCCTTCGCCGCCGCCGTCCGGTGGCTCCGCGCCCCGCACGTCCTCGCCGCCCTCGGCGGGTTCCTCTGGGCGTTCTCGCTCATCCAGGTCGACCAGATCAAGCACCAGCAGCTGATCCCCCGGTTCGCCATGCCGCTCGCCGCGTACCACGCCTGGATGTTCGTCCTCACCCTCCGGACCCCGGCCGCCGGCGCCCCCGGCCCGGACGGCACCGCCGACCCGCTCCGGCACCTGAACCGGATGGCGGCGGCCGGGTTCGTGCAGGCGGTCACCTGCGTCAACTCCGGGTGGTTCCTGGTCGCTGGGCTGCTCACGTTCCTGGTCCTGGCCCTCGCCCTGCGGCCGGGCGGGTGGCCCGCGGCCCTCCGACTGGCGCGGGACCGGTTCGGGCGGGTCGTCCTGATCCTCGCCGGGTGGGCGGCCGCGACGGTCGCCGCGTACGTCCCGTACTTCGTCGTCAACTGGGGGCTGATGCGCGGGTACGCCGAGTGCGTCGAGTTCCTGCCGACCACCAAGGCGTGGCTCGCCCCGGTCCCGGGGACGGCGTGGGAGTCGGTGCTCGGCCGGTTCCGGGCCGGGATCGCGGACGAGAACTGGCTGTTCTGCGGGTTCGCCCTGTACGCCCTGATGCTCGCCGCCGCGGTCCACATCCTGGCCACCTCCCGCCGCCCGGGCCGGTCGCCCGAGTCGGGGGTGGTCTTCGCCGCCCTGCTGACGGCCGGGCTGTGGGTCGTCTTCACCTTCCGGGTCGGGGACACGTCGTTGTGGCAGGTGGTCCGGCACGCCCCCGGCGGGCAGGCGATCCGGTGCGTCTCCCGGGTGTACGTCCTGGTGTACCTGTTCGGCACCCTCGGGGCGCTTGTCTGGCTGTCCCGGGTGACGGAGGGGTTGCGACCCGGGGCGCGGGCGGTGGTGCTCGGGCTGGTCGCGGCGACCTGCGCCGCCGAGCAGGTCGTGGCCGACCAGCCGGTGAGTTACGCCGAACTGCGGAGCTTCGACAAGGCGGACTTCTACCCGATCGCCGACCGGGCGGCGGCGGAGCTGCGGAAGGGGGACATCGGGTACGTCGTCCCGCGCTACACCGACACCGCCGGGGTGGTGAAGTACGGCGTCCACGGGGAGGTGCTGGCGATGTGGGCCGGGCTGCGGGCGAACGTCCCGGTGGTGAACGGGTACTCCGGCCGGACCCCGAAGGACTACGTCTGGACCGGGGCGGCGCTGCCCGACGACGTCCTGCGGAAGTGGCTGGCCGGGAGGTTCCGCGGCCGGGTCGCGGTCGTCGACCCGGACGACCCGGCGGCGACGCGGGTGATCCTGATTGAGTGAGCGAGCGGGCGTCCGCCAGCAAACGTCCCCGGCACCCCAACCCAGGGCGTTGCCCTGGGCTGAGGAATCGCGCCCCTTCGGGGGTGTCTGAGGGCCGAAGGCCCGCCCTCCCTCAGCCCAGCGCAACGCCCTGGGTTCGGGCGCGGCGGTCCGCGGCGCCACCCCGTCGCTGGCGCTCCGGGTTCGCCATCTCGCTTGACTTCCCGGTAAGAGTCGCCGAAACTACCGGTACCCTCCCCGCCGCCCGTCCGCACCCGACCCGCGAACCCGATGCGCACCCCCCTGCTGCTGACCGCCGGCCTCGTCGCGCTCGCCCCGGCCCCCGCCCGGGCCGCGGACCCGGACGGCCGGCAGATCTACAAGCAGATGTGCGCCCGCTGCCACGGCCCGGCCGGCGAGGGCACCAAGAAGGCCCCGGCCCCGCTCGTCGGCGACCGGTCCGTCCCGCAGCTCGCCAAGCTGATCGACCACACCATGCCCGAGGACGACCCGGACAAGCTCGACGCGGCCGGGTCCAAGGCCGTCGCCGCGTACATCGCCGACGCGTTCTACTCCCCCGCCGCCCAGGCCCGGCTCAAGCCGCCGCGGGTCGAGCTGTCCCGCCTCACCGTCAACCAGTTCCGCCAGTCCGTCGCCGACGTGGTCGCCGGCTTCCGCCCGGCCGCGAAGCCCGACGACCGGCAGGGCCTCAAGGGCGAGTACTACAACGGCCGCGGGTTCGGGGGGAGGACCAAGCGGCTCGCCGAGCGGGTCGACCCCGGGGTCAGCTTCGACTTCAAGGCGGACGCCCCGGCGTTCGACCCCGAGCCGAAGGAGAAGCCCGACCCGGCCCAGTTCAGCATCCGGTGGGAGGGGTCCGTCCTCGCCCCGGACACCGGCGTGTACGAGTTCACCGTCCGCACCGACCACGCCGCCCGGCTGTGGGTGAACGACGGGAACAAGCCGCTCGTCGACGCGTGGGTGAAGTCCGGGACCGACACCGAGTTCCGCGGCACCGTGTTCCTGCTCGCCGGCCGGGCGTACCCGCTGAAGCTCGAGTTCTCGAAGGCCAAGCAGGGGGTGGACGACACCAAGAAGAACCCGAACCCGCCGCCGAAGCCGGCCCAGGTCGCCCTGCTGTGGAAGCGGCCCGGGCGGGTCGTGGAGGTGGTCCCGGCCCGGCACCTGTCGCCGGGGAAGGCGGCCGAGGTGTGCGTGGTCGAGACCCCGTTCCCGCCGGACGACCGGAGCCTCGGGTGGGAGCGCGGGACGGCCGTCTCGAAGGAGTGGGACGCGGCCGCCACCGACGCCGCCCTGGAGGCGGTCGGGTACGTCCTGGCGAGGCTGCCAGAGATCGCCGGCGTCGGCGAGAAGGACAAGGACCGGGCCGCCAAGCTCCGCGACTTCTGCGCCCGCTTCGCCGAGCGCGCCTTCCGCCGCCCGCTGACCGCCGACGAGAGGCGGGTGTTCGTAGACCGCCCGTTCGAGGCGGCGGCCGACCCGGACGCGGCGGCCAAGCGGGTGCTGCTGTTCGCCCTGAAGTCGCCGCGGTTCCTGTACCCGGACGCCGGCACCCTGCCCGAGCCCTACGCCGTCGCGTCGCGGCTGGCCCTCGTCCTGTGGGACGCCGCCCCGGACGCCGAACTCCTCGCGGCGGCGGCCGCCGGCAAGCTCGGCACCCGGGACGAGGTGGTGGCACAGGCGGAGCGGATGCTCGCCGACCCGCGGGCGAAGGTGAAGCTGCGCGAGTTCCTGCTCACCTGGCTGAAGCTCGATCAGGCCCCGGACCTGGCGAAGGACGCGAAGCGGTTCCCCGGGTTCGACCCGGCCGTCGCCGCCGACCTCCGCACCTCGCTCGAGCTGTTCCTCGACGACGTCGTGTGGGCCGACGGGTCCGACTTCCGCAAGCTGCTGCTGTCCGACGAGACGTACCTGAACGGCCGGCTCGCGAAGTTTTACGGGGCGGACCTGCCGGCCGACGCCGGGTTCACGAAGGTGAAGTGGGAGCTGGGGAAGCGGGCCGGGGTCGTGACGCACCCGTACGTGCTGTCGGCCCTCGCCTACAACGACGTGAGTTCGCCGATCCACCGCGGGGTGTTCGTCGCCCGCGGCCTGCTCGGGGTGACGATCCGCCCGCCGATGGACGCCTTCACCCCCTTCCCCGCCGACCTCCACCCGAGCCTGACCACCCGCGAGCGGGTCGCGCTGCAGACGAAGCCGACCGCCTGCGCCGGGTGCCACGCGGTCATGAACCCGCTCGGGTTCGCCCTGGAGAACTTCGACGCCGCCGGGCGATTCCGTGAAAAGGAGGGCGACCGGCCGGTGGACGTGTCCGGCGGCTACGACACCCGTGCCGGCGAGACGGCGAAGTTCGCCGGCGGGCCGGAGTTGGCGCGGTTCCTGGCCGCCTCCCCGGAGACGTCGGCCGCGTTCGTCGAGCGGCTGTTCCACCACTACGTGAAGCAGCCGGTCATGGCGTACGGGGTGGACCGGCCCGAGAAGCTGGAAAAATACCTGTCAGAGAACGGGCACAGTGTCCGTAAGTTAGTAGTGGAGGTGGCCGCCACCGCCGCCCTGAAGCCGAACCAAAACAGGGGTTAACCACAGAGTCACAGAGGGCACAGAGGAAGAAAAAGGCATAGAGAAGAGTCGTGTTCAAACCCTGCATTCCCTCGGTGTTTCTTCTTCCTCTGTGCCCTCTGTGACTCTGTGGTTAACCCCTCTTCGGTTTACCTTCCGCCCGCCTGCCCGCCCCGGAGCACCTCGCACATGGCCCGCACCCGCCGCGAGTTCGTCCGCGACCTCGGCCTGAGCGCCGCCGCCCTGCCGTTCGTGCTGAACCTGCCGAGCCTCGGGTTCGCCAACCAGGCGAAGCGGAAGCAGCGGGTCGTGTTCATGTTCAGCCCGAACGGGATCGTCCCGAAGGCGTTCTGGCCCGACGAAGAGGGGGCGAAGTTCACCCTCAAGGAGAGCCTGACGCCGCTGGAGCCGTTCCAGGCGAAGACGCTCATCCTGAACGGAGTGTGCGACCGGGTCCGCGGCGACGGCGACGCCCACATGCGCGGGATGGGCTGCCTACTGACCGGGATCGAGCTGTTCCCGGGCAACATCCAGGGCGGGTCCGACACGCCGGCCGGGTGGGCCCGCGGGCACTCGGTCGACCAGGAGATCCGGGGGCACCTGCAGAAGGACGCGGCGACCAAGACGCGGTTCGGGTCGCTGGAGTTCGGGGTGATGGTCCCGGACCGGGCCGACACCTGGACCCGGTGGGTGTATGCCGGGGCGAACCAGCCGGTCGCCCCGATCGACGACCCGTATCAGATGTTCAACAAGCTGTACGGCCGGGCGAAGGACCGGGAGGCCCTGGCCAGCGTGCTGGACGACCTCTCGGCCGACCTGAAGAAGGTCGGCGGGGCGGTCAGCGCCGCGGACAAGCGGCTGCTGGACGAGCACGCCGCGTTCGTGCGGGACATGGAGAAAGAGTTGAAGGAGGCGAAGGCAACGGCGGGGCACCCGGTGCCGAAGCTGGAGCCGGGGGTGCGGCGGGACAACGACGAGATCCCGCGGATCAGCAAGGCGCAGATCGACCTGATGGTGAACGCGTTCGCGGCCGACTTCACCCGGGTGGCGTCGCTGCAGTACACGAACTCGGTCGGCGGGGCGCGGATGAAGTGGGTCGGGGTGGACGAGGGGCACCACGCCCTGAGCCACGAGCCGGACTCGAACGCGGCGGCGCAAGAGAAGCTGACGAAGATCAACAAGTGGTTCGCGGGGCAGTTGGCGTACCTGGCGCAGCGGCTGGCGGAGACGCCGGAGCCGGGCGGGAGCGGGAGCCTGCTGGACAACACGCTGATCGTCTGGACGAACGAGTTGGGCAAGGGGAACTCGCACACCCTGGACAACATCCCGTTCGTGCTGGTCGGCGGCGGGCTGGACTTCAAGACCGGCCGGTCGCTGAAGTACAACCGGGTGCCGCACAACCGGCTCTTGATGTCGCTTGCGCACGGGTTCGGGGACCACGTGAAGACGTTCGGGAACCCGAACTTCTGCGGCGACGGCCCGCTCACCGGCTTGGCGTGAGACGCCCCTACCGAGGACGACGCATGGCCCGGTCGCTGGGATTGCTGGCCTTGTTCGCGGGGGCGGCGCAGACGCCGGCGCAAGACCTCGTGCGACCGGAGCCGAAGTGGACCCCGCTGTCGTTCAGCGTGGCAAAGCCGGGCGGCGGGCGAAACCCGGGGCTCGACCTCGACCAGGGAACTCAGGTCGTCGTGCGGATCGACCTGCCGGGGCAGAAGATCGTCGCGGGTGACCTCGCGAAGTGTAAAGTGGACAGCTTCACCGACGACCTGAAGACGGACCTTCTCGCGACGCCCGACCCCTTCGGCCGCCCGGTGGTATCCGGGGGTCGGACTTTCCTGACCGAGGAGGCGAACAACTTCAGCTTCCACACCCCGGGACACCCGGCCAAGGGGGCGGCAAAGGTCCGCATCAAAGGGAGTGTGGCGTTGATCGTCGGCCGTGACGAGAAGGACGTGGAAAAGAAGGATGCGGAGTTGAGGGCGAAGGCGGGTGTCGATCTCGGGTTCGGGACCCTGAAGCTCAAACTGGACGGGTTCAACCCGGGCGGGGCCCCGGCCAGTTACGCATACGAAGGCAGCCGCCCCCTCACCTCGGTTTCCCTCCTGGACGGTGCCGGCAAGGAGATCCGGAGCCGGCTCGTCTCGTCAATCTACGGGACAGACAAGGCGGGCAAGCCGGTCCACCAGGCGACAATCTCGGTCGCCGACAGAAAGGTGGACCGGTGCACCGTTCGGATGAAGTACCTCGACACGGTGGAGGAGGTGAAGGTGCCGTTCGACCTGGAGGTCGGCCCCGGGCTGTAGGCGGGTGACGCGGCTCCGTCCGAGCCCGAGCGCCAGCGAGGGTCTTGCGTCACCCTCGCTGGCGCTCGGGCTCGGACGTTCTCGTTACCCCGGTCCGTCGGCGGACCGCACTGGGAGCAGGTCCCGCAGGCAGGCGGCGGCCCGCTTCGCGGTCAGGATCCGCCGCACCCGCTTCGCCAGCCCCGGCTCCCCCGCCGACCGCAGCTGCGCTACCCGCTGCCGCAGCCGCCGCAGCGTCTCCGCCTCCCACCCCGCGGCCGCCACCCGGTCCGCGTTCAAGACGAAGTTCACCTCGTTCCCCGGCGGGGCCACCGCCCCGCCGTAGTCGTAGATGAGCTGGCACACCGCCAGCGACGACAACACTTCCTGCTTCCCACGCCACTCGATCGCCCGCGACGCCGCCGGGGCCGACGCCCGCAGCCGCTCGGCGTACACCGCGTGGGCGTAGACCGACCGGATCTCGCGCGCGAAGTCGTCGTTCAGGAGTGCCAGCAGGTCGTTCTTGGTCACCACCGGGGCGGGCCGTCGGCGGGGGGCTTGGACCGGCATCGGCGTACTCCTTTCCCGTCGGGCAACGGACTCGGACCACACCCCGATACTTTGCAAAGGGTGTGCCCGGTAGAACTTTCCGGCTCCGTGGGCGAGGCACTCCTGCCTCGCCGGTACGGCCGACGCGAGGCAGGAGTGCCTCGCCCACCGGAAATGCCGCGGCCCCGGGTGCCGGGCACCCGGGGCCGCGTCTTCTCGTCGGGTACACAGGTCGGAGACCTGTGCCGCCGGGGCGTCACACCATCCGGGCGGCGCGGCCGAGCAGCAGCCCGACCCCGAACCCGATCAGGACGGCCGGCACCGGGTGCCGGCGGATCAGGGTGGTCACCTCCCGGCCGAAGTCGCCGGCGTGTTCGGACGCGTAGTCGTACGCGTCGCCGGCCCACTCCTGCACCTTCCGCCCGGCCTGCCGGGCCGCGTCCCCGACGTCCCCGGCGTACTCGCCCGCCCGGTCCCGGACCGCCCCGGCGTACTCCCCGGCCTTGTCCAGCACGTGCTGGCCGGCGTCCTTCGCCCGGTCCAGCACCCCCTGGGCTTCGTTCCCGGCCCGGTTCGCCGCCCCGGACGCCCGGTCCACGCCGGTCTTCGCCGCCCCGGCCGCCGTGTCGATCGCGTCCTTGGCCTGGTTCTTCGTGTCAGCCATAACAAGCCCTCCGCTGGGTGATTGGTTCCCGTCGCCGCTGTCCCACTCGTCATGCACCTGCCGTGCCAACCGGCACCCGCTTCCCGCCGGCGGCCTGCCCGTCCCGGGCCCGCTCGGTCACGAACACCGGGTGCATCTCGGCCAACCGCTTGCGGGTCTCGGCCGGCGTCCGGTCGGTCCCGTCCGCCCCCTTGATCCCCTCCGCCGGCTCGTTCGGCTTCCCCTCGTCGTCCGTCCCCCACCGCCCGACCAGCACGTGGACCCCGGGGCACCGGGCCTGGAGCCGGCTCACCAGGTACCGGCAGTGGGACAGCCCGCCCGGCGGCAGGGCGGCCAGCACCACCACCGCCGGGTCGAACTCCTGGACCGTCGCCGCCAGCTCGGAAGCCAGCATCTCGTCCCCCGCGACCCGGACTTCCCACCGGGACGCGTCCAGGGTCGCCGCCAGGGCGTCGGCGGCCACGTGCTCGGCCTCGTCCCGGGCCGGGACCACCAGCACCCGCACCCGGTCCTCGGCCGTCGCCGCGGGGATCGGGCGGAGGTCGGCCAGCTCGGTCACCACCTCCCGCGCCGCCCGGACCGCGAACCGGAAGTCGTCCGCGGCCAGGTCGCCCTCGTCCAGGTCCCGGCGGGCGATGCACAGGGCCGGCACCACCACCTCGTCCAGCGCCGCCTCCGGCCCGGACTCCTTCGCCCGCGCCAGGGCCACGTCCGCCGCCTCGTCCTGGTCCCGGGCCGCCAGCCGCTGGTAGAACGCGACCGGCGGGGCCAGGGCCGGCTGGTCCCCGAGCATCACCTCCAGGAACGAGAACCGGCGGACGTGCCGGCCGAGCACCAGCAGGCAGGTGGTCAGCGGGCCGGACAGGATCAGCCCGATCGGCCCCCACAGGAACGCCCAGAACCCGGCCGACACCAGCTGGGCCACCTCCGACACCCCCATGCTCCGGCCGTACAGCCACGGCTCGAACACGTTGTTGCAGGTCGCCTCCAGCCCCACGAACAGGGCCAGCACCCCGAGCGGCTGGCCCCACCCGTCGGCGGTGGCGAACGAGTACACCACCACCGGCAGCACCCCGACCACCGTCCCGACGTACGGCACGTACCGCATCACCGCCGCGACCAGCCCCCACAGGAGGGCGTACTTCACCCCGAGCAGGAACAGCCCGAGAGCGATCACCAGCCCGAACCCGCTGTTGATCAGGAACTGCATGAACAGGTACCGGCTGACCCGGGTCGAGGCGTCGTCCACCGCCCGGGTGGTGGTGGTCACCTTCCCGTCCCCCAAGAGTCGGATCATGCGGTTCCGCAGGTCTTCCTTCTTGATCAGGAAGAACACCGTCAGGATGAACGCGAACGCCGCCTGCCCGAGCACCTCGGCCGCCGGGCTGATCACCCCGGCCAACTGGGACGAGAACAGCCCCGGCTGCTGCTGCTGCACCACGTACGTCGTCTGCCCGTCCGCCGCCCGCGGTTTCGGCGAGATCGCCTCCGACACCTCGTCCCACAGCTTGCCCAGCCGGTCGTCCCCGGCCAACCATTCCCGGACGGCCGTCACCTTCGCCGTGATCCGCCGCTTCGTCTCCTCGTCCTTCAGGTCCTCGGTCAGGCTCCCGACCTGCACCCCGATCAGCGTCCCGATCCCGGCCGTCAGCACCAGCACCAGACCGACGGTCAGGACCACCGACGGCACCCGGCCGAGCCCGCGCCGCTGGAGCCGGGCGACCACCGGCCCGAGCACGAAGGCCAGGAAGATCGACAGGGCGATCGGGATGAACACCGACCGGGCCCAGTACAAGACGGCCACCACCACCACGGTCACGACCGTGGCCGTCAGGGTGACGAGGGACCGCTGCCAGTCGTTGGGCATGGGAGCACACCGGTTCGGGACGGATCGAGCCGGGTGGAAGTGAGCAACCGGGGTGCCGCGGCCGCCGGCAAACGGGTGCGCGGCGCGGGAAGTGCAGTGCGCCGTGAACGATCGGCTTTCTGAGCGGGGGGCGTGAGCCCCCTGTGACTACCGTACGCAGGGGGCTCACGCCCCCCGCTCAGTGGGGCCTCACCCCAGCACCGGCAGCTCGACGGTGAACTCCGTCCCGGTGCCGGGGCCGTCGCTCCGGGCCGACACCGCCCCGCCGTGCAGCTCGACCAGCCGGCGGACCAGGGCCAGCCCGACCCCGAGCCCGCCCTGCGACCGGCTCAGCGTCCGGTCCACCTGGGTGAACAGCTCGAAGATGTGCGGGAGCACCTCCGCCGGGATCCCGACCCCGGTGTCCCGCACCCGCACCCGCACCACCCCGCCGGTCAGCGCCCCGAGCGCCGGCTGGAGGGCGGAGTCGGCCGCCGGCGCGGCCCGCGGCCCCCCGGACGGGGCGCCCAGCTCGGCGCGCACGGACACCCGCCCGCCGGCCTCGGTGTACTTGGCCGCGTTGTTCAGCAGGTTGGAGAACACCTGGGCCAGCCGAACCCGGTCGGCGCTGAGCCGGACCGGGGCGGCCGGCAGGTCCACGGCCAACTCCAGCCGGGCCCGCTCCAGGTGCGGGCGGCTCAGCTCGACGGCGGCGTCCAGGACGTCCCGGAGGGTGACCGTGTCCGGGGCCAGCCGGAGCTTCCCGGTGACCACCCGGGACACGTCCAGCAGGTCGTCCACCAGCCGGACCATCTGGGCCACCTGCCGCTCCAGCCGCTCCCGCTGGCGGGCGACCACCGCCGGGTCGCCGGCGGCCAGCCGCATGATCTCCAGCCCGTTGAGGATCGGGGCGAGCGGGTTGCGGAGTTCGTGCCCCAGGGTGGACAGGAACTCGTCCTTCCGCCGGTCGGCCAGGAGCAGGGCCTCGTTCGCCCGGGCCAGCTCGTCGGTCCGCTCCCGCACCTTCCGCTCTAGCTCGGCGGCCGACGCCCGCTGGGCGATGGCGTACTGGATGGCCCGCTCCAGGAGGGCGGGGGTCAGGCCCGGCCCCTTCTCCAGGTAGTCGTAGGCCCCGGCGTCGAGGGCCTCCAGGTCGGTCCGGCTCTGCCCCTGCCCGGTGAGCACGATGACCGGCCCGGAGCACCCGCGGGCGCCCGCCTCCCGGAGCAGGTCGATCCCGGTCTGGACCCCGAGCCGGTAGTCCAACAGGTAGGCGTCGTGGGTCCCGCCGCAGAGGGCGTCCAGCCCCTCGGCGTAGGTGGCCACCCAGTCCAGGGCGTACCGCCCGCGCGGGGCGTCGGCGATCAGGTCCTGGGTGAGGAAGTAGTCGTCCCGGTCGTCGTCGATCAGGAGGACGCGGACCGGCGGGGGGCCGCCCGGGGCGGGCGGGGGCGGGGGCGGGGCGTCCGTGCCGCACTCGCAGTCAGGCGGGGGCCGGTCCGTTGCCGTTGCCATTGGGGGGCAGCTCCACGATCTCGAGCCAGTACTTGCCCAGGGTCCGGACCACCTCCACCAGCCGCTCGAACGTGACCGGCTTGGTGATGTACGACGCGGCCGACAGGTCGTAGCTCTTGACCACGTCCTCCTCGGCCTTCGAGGTGGTCATGATGACCACCCGGATGCCGCGGAACCGGGGGTCCTGTTTCAGCTCCTGCAGGGCCTCCCGGCCGTCCTTCCGCGGCATGTTCAGGTCGAGCAGGATGATCCCGGGCCGCGGGGCGGCGGCCGGGTCGGCGTACTTCCCGCGCTGGTTCAGGTAGTCCAGCAGCTCCTCCCCGTCCTCGACGAACCGGAGGTCGTTGGCCAGGTGGTTCTCCTCGAACGCCTCGCGGGTCAGCTGGCGGTCGTCCGGGTCGTCGTCCGCCATCAGGATGGTGACGGGCTTCTTCGGGTGGTCCGGCATCAGGGGGCGGTCCTCGTTCCGTGCCCCCGGCCGGCGGTCAGCCGGGCCCCGGGGGCGGGGGTGTGGGTGGTGGGGCCTGGCGGGCCGGGAGGGTGACGACGAACGTCGCCCCGTCCCCCGGCCGGCTGTGGGCGGTGATCGAGCCGCCGTGCCGCTCGGCGATCTTGCGGCAGACGGCCAGCCCGACCCCGGTCCCCTCGTACTCGTCCCGGCCGTGCAGCCGCTGGAACACCTGGAAGATCCGCCCCAGGTACTTCTCGTCGAACCCGATCCCGTTGTCCCGGACGGAGATCCGACAGACGGGGTCGGGGCCGGCGCCGGGCCGGGCGGGCGGGTCGATGACCCACTCCCCGGAAACCTCGACCACCGGCGGCACGCCCGGACGGTGGAATTTTACCGCGTTGGCGATCAGGTTCTGGAACAGCTGGCGCATCTGCGTCGGGTCGGCCTCCACCTCCGGCAGGTCCGCGACCCGCACGTCCGCCCCGGTCCCCTCCACCAGCAGGTCCGACACCACCTCCCGGACCAGCCGGGTCAGGTTCAGCCGGGCGAACGGGCGGGCCTGGCTGGTCACCCGGGAGTAGTCGAGCAGGTCGTTGATCAGCCGCCGCATCCGCCCGGCGGACGTCTGCATCCGGTCGATGTACTCCCGCCCGGCCTCCGGGACGGCGGCCCGGTACTTGGTGGTCAGCCGGTCCCCGAACGCCTGGATCTTCCGGAGCGGCTCCTGCAGGTCGTGGCTGGCGATGTACGCGAACTGCTCCAGCTCGGCGTTGCTCCGGACCAGCTCGGTGTTCAGCTCCCGGAGCTTCCGCTCGGCCTCCTTCCGGTCGGTCACGTCCCGCATCGACACCACCGCCCCCAGGTTGCGCCCGCCGTCGTCGATCAGCGGCTGGCCGCTGGCCAGGACGGTCCGGCGGGGCAGCCCGGCCGGGGCGATGACGAACTCGAAGTCCCGGACCCGCTCCCCGGCCAGGGCCCGGGCCAGCGGCACCTCGTCCGCGGCCAGCGGGGCCTCCCCGTCGGCCCGCAGCAGGGAGTACCGCTCCGCCCACCGGTCCCGCGGCCCGGGCTCCGGCGGCAGCCCGTGGAACTCCCGGGCGGCCCGGTTGAACAGGGTCAGCTCCCCGCCGGCGTCGCACGCCACGATCCCGTCCGCCACGTTCGCCAGGATCGCGTCCAGGAACCCCCGCTGCTCCCGCACCTCGGCCTCCGCCCGGGTCCGCTCCTCGACCTCGTCGGCCAGGGCCGCGGTCCGCTTCCGGACCACGTCCTCGAGCACCTCGGCGTACCGCTTCTGGTCGTCGATGTCGGTGATGCTCCCGACCCACTCGGCCACCGCCCCGGCCTCGTCCCGGAGCGGGACGGCGGTGGTCAGCATCCACCGGTACGCCCCGTCGGCCGCCCGGCGGAGGCGGAACTCGTGGCTGTACCGGTCCGGCGGGTTGGCGACCGCCAGGTCCCAGGCGGCCCGGGCCTCCTCGGCGTCGTCCGGGTGGACCATCTCCCGCCGGGCCTCCCGGCCGGCGGCCAGCGGCACCCCGGTGTACTCGTCCCACCGGCGGTTGAGGAACGTCACGTTCCCGCGCGGGTCGGCCGTCCACACCATCTGCGGGACCGCCTCGGTCAGGGTGCGGAACCGCCCGGCCGCGTCCCGCAGGGCCTGCTCCAGCTCCCGCTGCTCGGTCACGTCGGTGTTCGTCCCGAACCACCGGACCACCCGCCCGGTCGCGTCCCGGGTCGGGACCACCCGGGTGAGGAACGGGCGGAACCGGCCGTCCGCCCCCCTCAGCGGGAAGGTCATGTCGAACGGCTCGCCGGTGTCCAGGCTGGCCCGCCACCGCTCGGTCACCGCCGGCAGCACGGCCGGGTCGTGGACCTTCTCCCACCCCCACCCCTGCATCTCCTCCAGGGTGGTCCCGGTGTACTCGTGCCACCGCCGGTTGTACCAGAAGATGTGCCCGTCCGCGCGGGCCATCCAGGCGAGCTGCGGGATCGAGTCGGTCATCACCCGGAACTTGTCCTCCACCTCGGCCGCGGCCGCCTCCGACCGCTGCAGCTCGATGTGCGCCCAGGACCGCTCGCACACCTCCCGGACCAGGGACACCTCGCCGGCCGCCCAGTCCCGCGGGGCCGCGGCGTGGACGGCCATCATCGCGGTCAGCCGCCCGCCCTTGACCAGCGGGCAGCAGACGATCCCCTTGATCCCGATGGCGTTGAACGTGTCCGCCCCGCCCGCCGGGGCCAGCTCCCGGTCCACGTCCCGGATCACCAGCGGCCGCCCGGCCCGCTGGTCGGCCGCCGCCCGCGGGCCGAACGCGTCCAGGGAGTACGTCCCGACGGTGCTGGCCGCCCCGTCCGTCCAGTCGTGCCGGATGTGGAACCGGTCCGCGTCCGGCTCGACCTCGGCGTACGCGCACCGGGTCACCCCCAGGTGCTCCCCGAGCAGCCGGGTGGTGACCGCCATCACCCCCCCGGGGTCGACGTCCCGGGTCGCCTGCCCGAGGGCGTCGAGGAACCGGAACTTCGCCTCGCTCTCCCGGGTCGCCTCCTCCGCCAGCACCCGGGCGGTGATGTCGTCGTGGGTCACCACCACCCGGACCGGGCCGTCCCCGGGGAACCGGCTGACCCGCATCTGGAACCACCGCCGGGCCGACGGCGAGTGGCACGGGTAGTCGACCTCGAACGTCCGCCGGTCGCCCCGGATCACCCCCCGGATGGCGTCGGAGAACGACGCCCCGTCGCCCCCCGGGCACGGCACCTCGCACGCCGCCAGGTAGTCCGACCCGACCCCGCCGGCCGCCCCGGCCAGCCCGTTCTCCTCCCCGAACCGCCGCCACGCCTCGTTCACCCGCAAGATCGTCCCGCGCTCGTCCAGCACCGCCAGGTGCTTGGTCAGGGCGTCGATGGTGGCGGCCAGGAACCGCTCCGACTCGGCCACCCGCTCGGCCGCCGTCTTCCCGTCGTGGACGTCGGCCATCGACCCGATCCACTGGTCCACGGTCCCGTCCGGGCGGCGGAGCGGGACGGCCACCGACAGGAACCACCGGTACCCGCCGCCGGCGTCCTTCAGCCGCAGTTCGTGGGCGAACCGGTCGGCCGACCCGTTCCCGGTCTCGATCGTGTCCCGCCACTCGGCGCCCACCCGGTCCCGGTCGTCCGGGTGGACCGCGTCCAGCCACCCGCGGCCGGCGGCCCGGTCGAGCGGCAGCCCGGTGTAGTCGAGCCACCGGCGGTTGAAGTAGGTGACCTCCCCGGCCGGGTCGGCGTTCCAGACGATCTGCGGGATCGCCTCGGTCAGCGTCCGGTACCGCTCCTCGCTCGTCCGGACCGCCTCCTCCGCCCGCCGCCGGTCGGTCACGTCCAGCGCCACCCCGGCCAGCCGGACCGCCCGCCCGGCGGCGAACGTCGCCCGCCCCCGGACGTCCAGCCACCGCACCTCCCCGTCCGGGCGGACGACCCGGTGCTCGACCTGCATCCACCCGTCCCCGCCCGGGGCGGTGGCGGCGGCGGTGGCGGCGGCCACGGCCGCCAGGTCGGCCGGGTGGATCCGCCGGCCGACCTCCTCCCGGGTGGCCGGGGCCCCGGGCGGGAGCTGGTAGATCTCCCGCAGCCGGTCGGACCACTCGGACCGGTCGAACGGGGCGTCGGACGCCCACACCCCCAGCCCGGTCGCCTCGGTCGCCAGCCGGAGCCGCTCCTCGTTCACCCGGACGGCTTCCTCCGCCCGCTTCCGGTCGGTCACGTCCTCGGCCACGTAGCAGAACCGGTCGGCGGCCACGTCCAGCGGGGCGACGGTGGCCGACAGCCACCGCCGGCCGTCCGCCCCGGGGTAGTCGTACTCGAACCGGACCGGGCCGCCGCGGGCGGCGCTCTCCCGGTACCGCCCGAGCCACCGGGCGAGCACGTCCGGCGGGGTGCCCAGCTCGGTCGCCCGCCTGCCGGCGGTCTTGTCCGTCTCGACCCCGAAGAACCGGCAGCTCGCCCGGTTGTCGTACACGTGCCGGACGTCGTCCCCGAGCGCCTCCACCACCCCCATGCACAGCGGGGAGCTGTCGTAGAACGCCCGGAGCGTCGCCTCGCTCCGCCGCAGGCTCGCCTCGCTCTCCCGCAGGGCGTCGGCCGCCTCCTTCTGGTCGGTCACGTCCAGGTACGACCCGAGCAGCCGGACCGCGGTCCGGCCGTCGAAGAACGCCTGCCCGCGGACCCGGAGCCACCGCAGCGCCCCGTCGGCCCGGACGATCCGCTGCTCGACCTCGAACGACCGCGGGCCGGCCGGGTCGAGGGCCGCCTGCACCCGGCGGAGCACCTCCGGGGCGTCGTCCGGGTGGAACTGGGCCTGGACCTTGCGGAAGGTGGTGCGGGTGTCGGCCCACCCGTAGATCTCCCGCCCGCGGTCGTTCACCACCACCGCGTCGGTGGCCAGGTCGATCTCGAACGTCCCGAGCTGGGCGATGCCCACGGCCAGCCGGAGCCGCTCCTCCCCACGCCGCAAGTCCGCCTCCATCCGCTTCCGGTCGGTGATGTCGACCGACACCCCGATCAGCCCGGTCACCGCACCGCCCTCGTCCCGGTACGGGGACTTGACCGACAGGAACACCCGGCCGTCCGGGCCGGGGTCCGGGTACTCCTCCAGCACCGCCACCTCGCCGGTCTCCATCACCCGCCGGTCGGCGGCCATGATGGCGGCGGCCGGGCCGGGCGGGAGGTGCTCGGCGTCCGTCCGCCCGATCACCTGGGAGGCCGGCTTCCCGAGCACCCGGAGGGTGGCCGGGTTGTACATCACCGCCCGCCCCTGCCGGTCCTTCACGTAGATCAGCGTCGGGGTGTGGTCGTTCACCGTGTTCAGGATGGCCGACACCTGCCGGAACTCGGCCTCGAGCTCCCGCCGGTCGTGGATGTCGGTGCAGGTGCCGAACCACCGGACCACGTTCCCGGCCTCGTCCCGCTCCGGCCGGGCCCGGCCGAGGAACCAGCGGTACGCCCCGTCCGCCCGGCGGAACCGGTACTCGATCTCGTACTCGGTGCCGGTGTCGGTGGACTGCTTCCACCGGGCCTCGGCCCGGCCCCGGTCGTCGGGGTGGAGCGGCCCGCTCCACCCCCGCCCCAGGCTCTGCTCCGCGGTCAGCCCGGTGTACTCGTACCACCGGGCGTTGTAGTACTCGTGGTGCCCGTCCGGGCGGGTCACCCAGACCATCTGCGGGACGGCCTCGGACAGGGTGCGGAACTGGGCCTCGCTCCGGGAGAGGGCGGCCTCGGCCCGGAGCCGGCGGCCGAACTCCCACCGGATCAGCCCGTACCCGAACAGGAGCATGACCAGGGCCATCCCGGCGCCGGCCAGGTTGTTTGCCGTCCCGGCCGCGTACTTCTCCCGGGCCACCTCCCGCTGGCGGGCGAGCCGCTCCTCCTCCCGCCCGTCCATCCGGCCGGCCGTCGCCCGGAGGTCGTCCATGATCTCCTTCCCGGCCCCCGTGCCGACCGCCTCCCACCCGGCCTGCCGCCCGCCGGTCCTGCGGACCTCGACCAGCCGGTCGGACTCGGCCACCTTGGCCGCCACCAGCCCCTTCAGCCGGGCGTAGTCGTCGGCCTGGTCCGGGTCCCCGGCCAACAGCTCGTCCAGGGCAGCCAGCCGCCGGGCGACGGCCGCCGTCCCGTCCCGGTAGGGCTGGAGGTAGTCGTCCGCCCCGGTGATCTGGAACCCCCGCTGCCCGGTCTCCACGTCCTTCACGTCGGACAGGAGCCGGGCCAGCTCCTGCCGCACGTCCCGGGTCCGGTTCACCAGCCCCTCGTTCCGGATCAGGACGTTCGTGTTGTAGCTGGAGGCGGCGGTGTTCGCGACCAGCCCGACCACCGCCACCCCCCAGGCGACCGTCACCCACCCGGACACCCCGCGCTCCCCGAACCCCCCGCCCCGGACCGCGTCCAGGGCCGACGTCAGCTTCCCCGGCTCGACCGCGAACAGCCGGCGGACGACCGGGACCAGGGCGAACGCGGTGGCCAGGGAGACCGCCGCGGTCACCGCCTTCCACAGCCCGGACAGCCGGTACAGCGGGTACCGGAACATCAGGGCGTCGAGCAGGTGGCCGAACCCGCACGCCAGGATGAACGCGGCGAACAGGACGAACAGCCGGGGGTACGGCAGGTCGCGGCGGCGGGCGAACGCCAGGAGCACGATCGGGATCGAGACGTACGCCACCCAGATGAGGACGTCGCTGACCAGGTGCAGGGCGATCAGGCCGGGGGTCCACGCGCCGCACTCCGCCCGGGGGACGAACCCGGACGGGTCGAACAGCCGGGCGGCGAACTCGAGCATGGGGGTCCCGTGGGGATCGGGGTCGGCGGCCGGGATGACGGATGGTACCGGTCGGGAGAACAGGAAGGGCGGTCGCCGCCGGTGGGAACCCGAATGCCCGGGGGCTACCCGGGGGGCACGGCCTGGCGGTCGAATCCGCCCTCACGGCCCGGCCGGCGGGTGTACAATGGCGGAGGTCGTCCGCCGTTTCGGGGATCGCGCATGCCCAGCCCCACCCCTGTTGCACATCCGGTGCCGCCCGGCCCGGCCCAGCGGGTTCTAGTGGTCGAGGACCTGGAGGACCAGCGGGACAGCCTCCGGGAACTGCTCCAGCTCAACCTCGGGGTCGAGGTGGACGCGGCCGAGGACGGGGCGAAGGGGCTGGAGATGCTCCGGTCCCGCCCGTACAGCCTGGCGATCACCGACCTGCGGATGCCGAAGATGTCCGGGCTGAAGCTGATCGAGGCCGTCCAGGCCGAGAAGCTCCCGGTCACCGTGATCGTCACCACCGGGAACGGGAAAGTCGAGGACGCGGTCGAGGCGATGCGGATGGGCGCCTACGACTTCCTGACCAAGCCGGCCGACCCGAAGCACCTCTGTCTGCTGGTCAAGCGGGCCTTGCAGAACCGCGCCCTCCAGGACGAGGTGACGGCGCTGCGGAACCAGCTCAACGGCCGGCACTCGTTCCAGAACGTGCTGTCCAAGAGCCCGCGGATGCACGACGTGTTCGAGCTCGTCGGTCAGATCGCCGACACCACCTCGACGGTGCTCATCCGCGGGGAGACCGGGACCGGCAAGGAGCAGGTCGCCCGGGCCGTCCACCAGGCGTCGGCCGCCCACCGGACCGGGCCGTTCGTGGCCGTCAACTGCGGGGCGCTGAACGAGAACCTGCTGGAAAGCGAGCTGTTCGGGCACGAGAAGGGGTCGTACACCGGGGCCGACCGGAAGCGGGTCGGGCGGTTCGAGCTGGCCCACGGCGGGACGCTCTTCCTCGACGAGATCGGGGACGTCCCGATGTCGATGCAGATCAAGCTGCTGCGGGTGCTCCAGGAGCGGCGGTTCGAGCGGGTCGGCGGGGCCGACCCGATCGAGATCGACGTCCGGGTGGTCGCCGCGACGCACCAGGACATGGAGAAGCTAGTCCGGGACGGGAAGTTCCGGGAGGACCTGTACTACCGGCTGAACGTGGTCCGGATCGACATCCCGCCGCTCCGCGACCGGCCGGAGGACATCCCGGTGCTGGTGTCGCACTTCTGCCAGAAGTTCGCCCGGCACGGCCAGCCGCCGACCGTCAGCCCGGAGGCGATGGACATCCTCTTGAAGTGCCCGTGGCCGGGGAACGTGCGGCAGCTGGAGAACGCGATCGAGCGGGCGTGCGTGACCGCCCGGGACGGGGTCATCACCCCCAAGAGCCTGCCCCCGGACGTCGGCCGGCGGGCGGCCGGGAAGCCGCACCCGTTCCAGGTGGACCTGGCGCGGGCGCTGCCGGACCAGTTGGCCGAGATCACCGCCGCGTTCGAGAAGCGGTACCTGCGGAAGGCGCTGAAGCGGACCCGCGGGCACGTCGGCAAGTGCGCCGAGATCAGCGGGCTGTCCCGCCGCAGCATCACCGACAAGATCGCCCACTACGACATCAAGAAGGAAGAGTTCAAGAAGGAGTGACGGGCGGACGGAGGGGGCGGATGTCGGTACTGACCCAGACGGTCGTGCTGTTGGTCGCGTCGAACGTGTTCATGACGTTCGCGTGGTACGCCCACCTGAAGGAACTGAACCACCGGCCGTGGGTGGTGGCCGCCCTGCTCAGCTGGGGGGTGGCCCTGTTCGAGTACCTGCTGCAGGTCCCGGCCAACCGGATCGGCCACACCCAGATGAGCGTCGGCCAGCTCAAGATCCTGCAGGAGGTCATCACCCTGTCGGTGTTCGTCCCGTTCTCGGTCTGGTACCTGCGGGAGCCGGTCCGGCTGGACTACCTGTGGGCCGGGCTGTGCCTGTGCGGGGCGGTGTACTTCGTGTTCCGGGGCGGGGCGGCCGCGGGGTAGGCCCCGCGGCCCTCACCCCGCCACCGCCGACTTGATCGTCTCCACGATCTGCTCCAGCGGCAGGTCGTCCCCGTCGTACCCGAACGGGTCCTCGATCCCGGTCGCGATCAGCTCCAGCCCGACCACCGCGTAGCACACCAGGACGGCGACCGGCACGGTCAGCCACCCCAGGTCGTCGTTCACCATCCACGGCAGGAGCAGCAGGTAGGCGGTGATCCCCTTGCGGAGCAGCCCGCGGTACGACGCGGCCAGCGGGGTCGCCCGGATCTTCTCGCACGCCCCGCACACGTCCATCAGCCCGCGGGCGTGGGCGTCCAGCGCCAGGAACGCCCACCCGTCGATCGTGCCGGCCTGCTGCCACCCGCGGACCATCCCGAACACCTCGCCGGCGGCCGCCATCGGCAGGTGCGGCCCCGGGGCGCGCTTCGGGCCGCGGAGCCGGACCAGGAGGGATTCGGCGAACCGCACCAGCGCCGCCCCGAGCTTGTCCCGCTCGGCCGGGTCGGGGACGTACGCGGCCGCCTTCAGGACGAGGTTGCGGGTGTCGTTGACGAGCTGGCCCCAGAGGCTCCGGCCCTCCCACCAGCGGGCGTAGGCGGTCTGGGTGCGGAAGCTCATCAGCCAGCCGAACAGGATGCCGGCGACGATCGCCTCCCCGGTCCGGTCCCGGGTCGGGCCGCCCGGCTCGGTCCAGATCAGCCCGCTCCCGAACCCGACGACCAGGGCCGAGTACGCGGCGACGGCGACCAGGAACTTCCACAGCCGGCCCAGGACCGGGAACCGGAACGCGCGGCGGACGCTGCGGAGCGTTTGCTCGGGCATGGGCGGGGCTCCGCCGGGCCGCCACGGAGGGCGGCCCCTACCAACCCGTGTAGGGGCCGCCCTCCGTGGCGGCCCGGACCAGTTAGTCGTCCGAGAACGGGCCGGGGATCAGGTTCAGGTGGCGGGCGACCAGCGGGGAGGCGGCGAGCCGGACCCCGAGGTCGACGAGGTCCTGCGGGGCGGCCGGGGCCGGGGACAGGCCCGCCGACCCGAGGTCCGGCGGCCCGGAGACGGTCGCCGACACCAGGTCGAACACCCCGTAGGCGACCTGCGGCCCGCCGGCCTCCCGGGTCCCCAGCTCGACCGACAGCTGGTACGCGTTCACCGCGGCGTTCAGCGGGACGGTCAGCTCGGCCAGGGCGGCCCGGTACCCCGGGTCCTCGAGCACGTCCGCCCCGTGCACCTGCTCCAGCGACAGGGCGGCGCTGCGGACGGCCACCAGGATGTGGTTCACCACGCTCCGCAGCGACCGGCTGAACGCGATCCCGGCGGCGTGCTTCGGGCTCAGGTAGGTGTCGACGGCGGCGGCCACCGCCCCGCACCCGGTGTGCCCGAGCACCACCACCAGCCGGACCGACTCCTTGAACGTGTGCAGGGCGTACTCGACGCTCCCCAGGCACTCGTCCCCGAGCACGTTCCCGGCCACCCGGACGACGAACAACTGGTTCGGGGCGGCGTCGAACACGAGTTCGAGCGGGACCCGGGCGTCGGAGCACCCGAGCACCACCCCGTACGGGGCCTGCCGGGGCGGGGCGACCGTCCCCGGGGCGGCGACGCACCCGCACGCGGCGGCGTCCGCCTGGAACCGCCGGTTCCCGTCCGCCAGCCGGGCCAGCGCGTCGGCCGGAGTCCCGGGGCGGTCGGCCAAGTCCTCGGACTGCGGGCGGAGCCAGGGCTGCCAGTCCATGTCGTGCTCCGGGGCGGGGTCGTGAGGGCAGTGTAGGGGGCCGGGGCGGCGCCGGCCGGCCCGCCCCGCGGGTGTAAAGAGATGGTGAATTCGGCCCGGCGGGCGACCCGGCCGCCGGCGGCCCCGCTAACGTAACGGTGCGCCGCCCGCCCCACGAGATTGACCGGATGAGAACCCACGTTACCCCCCGGCGGGGGGCACGGGCCTTCGTCGCCCTGTTCGCCCTCGCCGTGCCGGCCTGCTCGTCCGACGTCCCGATGCAGAAGACGGTCGCCGTCACCGGCCGGGTGCTCCTCGACGGCCGGCCGGTCGAGGGGCTGGACGTCCGGTTCATCCCGACCGATCCGACGAACTTCAAGTTGCAGGAGACGCCGCTCGGCCGGACCGACGCGGACGGGCGGTTCACCCTAACCACGTACTACACCGGGGACGGGGCGCCGAAGGGCGAGTACCTGGTCGCCGTCGCCTACCCGGACCAGGTGGCCGACGAGTCGGCGGACGAGACCCAGGCCGCCGTCGCCGCCGCCCGGGCGCGGAAGGCCCCGGGCCGGAAGAAGTTCCCGGCCGTCTACCAGGTGCCGCAGAAGTCGGGCCTCAAGGCGACGGTCGACAAGGCCGGCGAGCTGCCGGCGTTCGAGCTGTCGAGTACCGCGAAGTGACCCGCGACCACACTCCTCACCCCCGGAGACCCGCCATGCGCCCGCGCCGCGGTGCGTTCACCCTGATCGAGCTGCTGGTCGTCATCGCGATCATCGCGATCCTGATCGGGCTGCTGCTGCCCGCCGTCCAGAAGGTCCGGGAGGCCGCCAGCCGGAGCACCTGCCAGAACAACCTGAAGCAGCTCGGGCTGGCGATCCACAACTTCGAGTCGGTGTACGGGGTGCTGCCGCCCGGCCGGCTGGACACGTTCCAGGGGGTGCTGGTGCCGAAGGTGCCCGGCGGGAACACCCCGGACATCCGGGTCGGCCCGGGGACGTTCCTGCTGCCGTACGTCGAGCAGGAGGCGCTGTACCGGCAGTACCGGTTCGACCGGGACTGGCGGGCCCCGGAGAACCAGCCGGCGATCACCGCCCCGCTCAAGGTGTGGAACTGCCCGTCCACCCCCGAGGACCCGCGGCGGCAGGACTTCGGCACCCTGAGCCCGACCGGCGGGTACGGCACCGCCCCGGACGGGACCCGGATCGCGGCCGCCGCGGCCGACTACTGCGTGGTCAACGGGTACAACTCGGAGAGCCTGACCACCGGGGTGTTCGCCCCGCCGAACAACCCGGTCCCGGCGGTCCCGGGGATCGTGATCGGGGACGTCAGCACCCTGGACAACAACTACACCGGGGTGCTGAGCATGGTCGGCCGGCGGAGCGGGCTGGGGCCGACCGTCGGCCCGGTGACCATGACCGGAATCGTCGACGGGACGGCGAACACGGTGATGCTGTGCGAGGACGCCGGGCGGCCGTTCCGGTACGTCGCCCGCGGCCGGCTGAACGTGTTCACCAGCGGGGCCGGGTGGGCCGACCCGGACAACGAGATCTGGCTGGACGGGTTCCCGTTCGACGGCGGGAACGATGCCCAGACGGGCGTCCCGCGCGGCCCGTGCTGGACGAACTGCAACAACAACAACGAGCCGTTCAGCTTCCACACCGGGGTCAACAACAACCTGTTCGCCGACGGCAGCGTCCGGGCGCTGCGGCAGAACCTGACCATCCGGCAGTACGCCCAGCTCGTGACCCGCAACCTGGGCGAGGTCGTCAGCCCGGACTGACCCCGCCCCGGAAACGGCCGGCGGGGGCCGGAGCCCCCGCCGCGCCTACGCCCCGGCCCGCCTCCCGCCGGCCGCGACCAGGAAGAACCCGGCGGCCACCGCCACCCCGCCGACGACCGGGGCGGCCCACACGCTCCGCTCCCGCACCTCCGACCGGGCCGGGGCGGGGTCCGCCGACGCCCCGTACGCAAACCCCTGGTACCCGAGCGCCATCGCCCCGAACAGCATCAGCAGCACCCCGACGAACCGCATCATCCCACCGCCCCCCCGGGACCCGACCCCCGCGACGCCCCCGGACGTCGCGCGGCGGGCGGGGGCTTTACCCCGCCCGCCGTGGCCCGACAACCGCACTTCACGCCCCGTCACCCGGTGTACCCGGACCCGTCCCCGTACCGGAACCGGCCGCCGGCGCCGGCCGGGTTCGCGCCCGGGGCGAGCCGGTCGGCGGCCGCGTCCACCAGCTTCGGCACCCCGTCCTTGACGTTCTGGTGGACCGCCTGGGAGGCCGAGTCGATCGCCTGCTCGGCCACCTCCCGGAGCTTCCGCCCGACCATCGACAGCAGGTCGCCGAACACCCCGGGGCGGGACGGGGCGGGCGGCTCCGGGGCGTGGGTGCTGGCCGTCGGGGCGCCGGCGTAGGCCGGACGGGCGACCGCGGTCGAGTACCCGAGCGACCCGCGGCCGCGGAACACCAGCACCCCGGTCAGGAACCCGAGCCCGGCCGACACGCCCACCGCCGCCCACGGGTGGCTGCGGACGTGCCCGGGGATGTCGAACGCCTCCCGGACCGCGGTCGCCGCCTTCTTGACCGCGTCCCCGACCGCCCCGGGGGCGTCGGAGATCAGGCTCTTGACCGAGTTCACCGTCCCGGACAGGGTGTCGGCGGCCGTCTCGACCGTCCCGACCACCTTGTTTTCCAGGGCCGCGACCTTGTGCGTCAGGGACTCCCGGGTGGAGGCCATCTCGGCCTCGATCTGCTCAGGAGTCTTGTCGTCCGGCGGGGTCAGCTGGTTTTCCACGACAGGTTCTCCTTGAGGGCCCCGAGGGTCTTGTCCGGGAGCGGGTTGAACCGCTCCAACAGGATGTAGCTGGTCGCGGCCAGTGCCCCGCCGACGCCGAGGAAGATCAGCGCGGTGATGCCGAACGACGCCCACTGGGAGAACTGGTACTTCTCGTGCAGGAAGTACGCCAGGCAGAACACCAGGGCCAGGAACCCGACGGTCAGCAGGACGATGCCGATCGCCCCGAACTCGGCCGCCCGCTTCGACCGGCGGAAGTCCTCTTTCACCTCCGCCTTCAGCATCTGCACCTGCTGGGCGAGCAGCTTCTGGGCGTCGTCCACGATCCCGCTGACGAGGCCCGTCACGGTTCCGCCGTTCGCGAGCGGGGCCGGGGGCGTCGGGTTCGGCGCCGGGGGGGGCGCGTCGGTACCGGTCATGGTCGCCATCCTCGGAAGGACACGGACACGACCACGGCGATGCACGCGCCGTGCCAACCGAGAACGGTTTAGCCGCGACGCGGAGTCTTCGGAGCGGAGCGCGGGGGGTACACCCGCGCTCCGCTCCGAAGACTCCGCGTCGCGGCTAAACGGTGCGGTACGGCGACTCACTTCCCGAGTTGCTTCTTCGCCGCGGCGAGCACCGCGTCGGTCGTGATCCCGAAGTTCTTGTACACGTCCTTGATCGGGGCCGACGCCCCGAACGACCGCATCCCGATGACCGCCCCGGTGTGCCCGGCGAACCGCTCCCACCCGAACGCCGCCCCCGCCTCCACGCACACCCGGGCCGTCACCTTCGCCGGCACCACCGACTCCCGGTACTCCGCCGTCTGCCGGTCGAACAGCTCCCAGCTCGGCAGGCTCACCACCCGCGCCTTCACCCCGTCGGCGGCCAGCTTCTCGGCAGCCTCCACGCACAGCGACACCTCGCTCCCGGTGCCGATCAGGAGGAGGTCGGGGTTCGGCACGTCGTTCAGCGCGTACCCGCCCTTCGCCAGGTTCGACGCCGCCGCGTACTTCGTCCGGTCGAGCGTCGGCACCGCCTGCCGGGTCATCGCCAGGATCACCGGGGCGTGCTTCTCGGTCAGGGCGACCTTGTACGCCTCGGCCACCTCGTTCGCGTCGCACGGCCGGATCACCAGCGCCCCGGGGATCGCCCGGAGCGACATGATTTGCTCGATCGGCTGGTGCGTCGGCCCGTCCTCGCCCACCCCGATCGAGTCGTGGGTGAACACGTACAGCGGGGGGATGTGCATCACCGCCCCGAGCCGGATCGACGGCCGGCCGTAGTCGGAGAAGATCAGGAACCCGGACGCGTACCCGCGGAGCTTCGAGAGCGTCATCCCGTTCAGGGCGGCCCCCATCCCGTGCTCCCGGACCCCGAAGTGGATGTTCCGCCCGCCCGGGTTGTCGGCCTTGAACACCCCCTCGCCCTTGAGGAACGTCTTGGTGCTCGGGTTCAGGTCGGCCGCCCCGCCGACGAGCCACGGGACGACCTTCGCGACCGCGTTCAGCACCTGCCCGGAGCTGTCCCGGGTGGCCAGCCCCTTCGCGTCCGCCGGGAACGTCGGGACGGCCTTTTCCCACCCCGCCGGCAGCTCGCGCTTCTCCATCGCGTCGAGTTCCGCGGCCAGTTCGGGGAACTTCGCCCGGTACTCGTCGTACAGCTTCTGCCACGCCGCCCGGGCGTCCGCCCCGCGCGCCCCGACGCCGCTCTTGAACTGGTCGTAGACGCCGTCCGGGACGAGGAACTGGGCGTCCTCCGGCCACCCGTACCCCTTCTTCGTCAGCTTGATCTCGTCCGCCCCGAGCGGCTCCCCGTGGGCGCCGTGGGTGTTCGCCTTGTGCGGGGCCCCGTACCCGATCACCGTCTTCTGGACGATCAGCGTCGGCCGGTCGGTGGTCGCCTTCGCGGTCGCCAGCGCCTTCGCCATCGCCGGCATGTCGTTCCCGTCGTCCACCCGGAGGATGTGCCACCCGTAGGCGGCGTACCGGGCGGCCACGTCCTCGGTGAACGCCAGGTCGGTGTGCCCGTCGATGGTGATAGTGTTGTCGTCGTAGATGAGGGTCAGGTTGCCGAGCCGGAGGTGGCCGGCGAGCGACGCGGCCTCGCTCTGCACCCCCTCCATCTGGCACCCGTCGCCGCAGATCACGTACACGTGGTGGTCGAACAGCTTCTCGAACCCGGGCCGGCCGTAGTGAGCGGCCCGCCACTTCTGGGCGATCGCCATCCCGACCGCGTTGCCGATCCCCTGGCCGAGCGGGCCGGTCGTCGTCTCCACCCCGGCGGCCAGTTCGTACTCCGGGTGCCCCGGCGTCTTGCTGTGGAGCTGGCGGAACCGCTTCAGCTCGTCCATCGGCAGGGACGGCTCGTCGTGCACCTTCCCGTGCTCGTCGACGTTCTTGATCCCGGCGAGGTGGATGAGGGAGTACAGGAGCATCGAGGCGTGGCCGTTGGACAGGACGAACCGGTCGCGGTTCGGCCAGATCGGGTCGGCCGGGTCGTAGGTGAGGAACCGGTTCCAGAGGGTGTAGGCGACCGGGGCGAGGCCCATCGGCGCCCCCGGGTGGCCGGAGTTCGCCTTCTGGACCGCGTCCATCGCCAGGGTGCGGATGGTGTTGACGCACAGGGTGTCGGTCGGCGTGAACGCGTCCGTCGGCGCGGTCATGACGTGTGCCTCGGTGGGTGACGGGGTGCCGGTCTCGGACGATGATATGTGCGCCCGGGACCGCGGCGAGCCGGTCGGGGGCGCCGGGTGTGCCGCGTGTGCGGGGGGAAACCCCTAGAAACTCCGGGCGAAACGACTTGACCGGGGGGCGCGGGGCGGAAAAAGCGTGATATTTCCAGGGAATCGGCGTTGTCTTGTTGACAACCCCCCGGGAAACCCCTTAGTTTTCTGGCAGTTCCGACCCACAGACCACCCGGAGACCAGTCATGGCGAAGGCCGCGAAGCCGGCGGCGAAGAAGGCCGGCGGCAGCAAGAAGGGGATGACCAAGTCCGCCCTCGTCGCCCACCTGGCGGAGACGGCCGAGATCAGCAAGAAGCAGGTGGACGCTGTGATGGACGCGCTGATCGCGGTGGTCCAGCAGGAGGTGAGCAAGAAGGACGGGAAGTTCGTGATCCCCGGGCTGTGCCGGGTGACCGTCACCCGTAAGGCGGCGGTCAAGGGCGGGGAGAAGAAGATCAACCGGCTGACCGGGGCCGAGTACACGACCAAGGACAAGCCGGCGTACAACCAGGTCAAGCTGCGGCCGGTCAAGGCCCTGAAGGACGCTCTGAGCGGCCTGAAGTGATGGCGGACGCCCCCGGTTAGCGACGCGTCGAAGACGCGTCGCTAACCGGGGGCGTCACGCGCCGCCCGGCGGGTGGCCGTGCCCGGGGTGGTGCCGGCGGGCCTTCTCCTCGTCGTGCTCCTTCACCGCGGCCACCGCCTTCTCCAGGTCGCCCTGGTGGACCCACAACTCGATCGAGTTCTGGAGCGCGCTCCCGAAGCTCGCCCCCAGGTCGGTCCCGACCACCTTGCTCTCGATCCCGGCCTCGGTCAGCACCTGCTGGTACGCCTCCACGTCCACCAGCGGGCCGGAGTACACCCTCACCACGTCGTCCGGGTCGCGGGTCATCGGCGGTCCTCCGTCGGGGGGGCGAGGTGTCGGCCATTCTACACGGCCGCCGCCGGGCCGCCCGGCTGGGCTTGCGGCATTCCCGTTGCTAGCTAACCTGTGGGAGAATGCCGCCCCGAGGACCGGGCATGACCGACCCGACCCCGGACGACCCGCCCGACGACCCCGCCCCGGACCGGCTCGCGGACCTGGAGGTCCGCGTCCGCAAGCTCGAGACCGCCGTCGCCGAGCGGCCGGCCCCGCCGCCGGACGAGGACGCGGTCGCCGACCGGGTGATCGCCAAGCTCACCGCGTACGCCGACGAGTCCCGCCCCCTCGCCCCGTCCGGAGCCGACCGCGTGCTCGTCCTCGACACCCCCGCCGCCCCGCTCCCCCCGCCGCCCCCGAACGGGGCCGTCCTCCACCCGCCGAAGCCGCCGGCCGACCCCGCCACCCGCCGCTGGTTCCTGACCCAGTTCGCCGCCGAGGTCCGGCTCATCGCCCGCATGTACCTCGACCCCCGGTACCGGGTCAGCCGGACCGCCCAGTTCGCCATCCCCGGCATCCTCGGGCTGCTGGTGTTCAACTACTTCCTGTTCTCGGTCCTGATGCCGTTCTGGTTCGTCGGCCCGGTCCTGGAGCGGGTCCTGGCCGTCGTCCTCGGCGTCGTCGGGTACAAGGTGCTGACCCGCGAGACCGCCCGGTACCGCGAGGTGCTCGACTACATGAACCGGTACGCCCGATGATCCGCCTCGGGGTGAACGTCGACCACGTGGCGACCGTCCGCCAGGCCCGGCGGGCGCGGGAGCCGGACCCGGTCGCGGCCGCGGTGCTCGCCACCCTCGGCGGGGCGGACGGGATCACCGTCCACCTCCGCGAGGACCGCCGGCACATCCAGGACCGGGACGTCCACGTCCTCCGCGAGACGGTCACCACACGGCTGAACCTGGAGATGGCCGCGGCCGACGCGATCCTCGCGATCGCCCTGAAAGTGAAGCCGGACGAGGCGACGCTCGTGCCTGAAAAGCGGCAGGAACTGACCACCGAGGGTGGCCTCGACGTGGTCGGGAACGAGGCGGCGGTCCGGCCGGCGGTGGAGCAACTGAAGGCGGCGGGCATCCACGTCGCGCTGTTCATCGACCCGGACGCGGCCCAGGTGGACGCGAGCCGGGCGCTCGGGGCCGACGCGATCGAGTTCCAGACGGCGAGCTACTCCGAAGCGGTCGGGGCGGAGGCGGTGGAGAAGGAGCTGGAGAAGTTGCGGGCGGCGACCGCCCGGGCCGTCGGGCTCGGGTTGCACGTCCACATGGGGCACGGGCTGAACTACTGGAACGTCCAGCCGGTGGTGCGCATCCCCGGGGTCGAGGAGCTGAACATCGGGCACAGCATCGTGTCGCGGGCGGTGCTGGTCGGGATGGAGCGGGCGGTCCGCGAGATGAAGGCGGCGATGACCGAGCACTACCCGACGGCGAAGAAGTGACCCCGGCGAAGAACCCAGGGCGGTGCCCTGGGCTGGGGTTGTCCGACCCCTTCGGGGTCAGGTGACTTTGCAGGCTGAAGGCCTGCCACAACTTCAGCCCAGGGCACCGCCCTGGGTCCGTGCACGTCCCCGCTGAGCGTCTCCATCTGAGGACCGTCCCGATGCGCGCCGCAGCCTGCCTGTCCGCCGTGCTCCTCGCCGCGGCCGCCGGCCGGGCCGACGACTGGCGGCCGCTGTTCAACGGCAAGGACCTGACCGGGTGGAAGGCGAACAACGACCCGGAATCCTTCACCGTCAAGGACGGCGTGCTCCGGGTCCAGGCGTCCGGCCCGACCAGCGCCCACCTGTTCTACGTCGGGGACAAGAAGGACGGGTTCGAGGCGTTCAAGAACTTCGAGCTGGAGGCGACCTGCCGGGCCGAGCCGGACTCGAACGGCGGCGTCTTCGTCCACACCGACATGTCCACCCGGGACGCCCAGAAGCACCTCGCCAAGGGGTACGAGATTCAGCTCAACAGCACCGCCAAGGAGAAGCGGAAGACGGGCAGCCTGTACGCGGTCAAGGACCTGGACGCGTCCCCGGTGGACGAGACGAAGTGGTTCACCGTCCGGGTCGTGGTGAGGGACAAGCGGGTCACCGTCGCACTCGACGGCAAGGAGGTGGTGGACTACACCGAGCCGGCGGACGTGGTGCGGCCGAAGGAGCGGGCCGGGCGGCTGTTCGCCGCCGACGGCGGGGCGGTCGCGCTGCAGGCGCACGACGCGAAGAGCGTCTGGTACTTCAAGGACGTCCGGGTGAAGCGGCTGCCGTGATTCAGATAGCGGCGGGCAAGCCCGCCGCGATGTGGGTCAGGCGTCCCCGCCCCCGTCCGCGCCGCCGGACGGCTTTCCGGCCGGCCGCTTGCCCAGCCCGGGGACCAGGTCGCGGATCGTCTGGACCAGCTTCTTCATCCCGACCGGGAACACCAGCACCGCCCCGCGCGGGTGGGGGACGGCGTCGTCCACCCAGTGCGCCTGCTCGGCCGCCAGGAGCAGCACCACCGCCACGTCCAGCCCGGCGGCGTCCGACTCCTTGAGCACCCGGTTGAACGCGGCGACCGCGTCCTTCCCGACCGACCCGGCGTTCACCACCAGGGCGTGGTACGGCTGCTCCTGGAACTGCCGGGCCGCGTGGGCCGGGTCCCCGGACAGGAGCACCCGGTCGAACCCGCGGGCCTTGAACCCCTCCCGGAACGCGGCCCGCAGCTTGTCGCTGGTCTCGACCGCGAACACCGTCTGCGGGCCGGTCGGCCGCCGCGGGTCGGCCGCCCCGACCTCCCCGCGGAGCAGCGCCCCGCAGGCCCGCAGGGCGTCGGCCAGTTGGGCCGGGGTCTGGTACCGGTCCTCCGGGTCGAGGGCCACCATCTTCCCGAGCACGGCCATGACGGGCGGCGGGACGCCGAGGCCCGGGCCGTTCGCCAGCAGGGTCTGCTCCACCTCCCGGTACCGGCTCGGGAGCATCCGGGCCTTGTGGTTCTTGGTCGGGGTCAGGAGCGGCACCCCGGTCAGGCACTCGTACAGGACCGCCCCGAGGAAGTAGATGTCGCTCCGCACGTCCCCCGGCTTGGCCCCGGTCACCCGCTCCAGCCCGGCGTAGTCGACCGTCCGGTCGACCGCCACGTCCTCCCCCCCGTCCCGGGACTGGGCGGCCGCGTCGGTGGTCACCTCGGCCAGCCCGAAGTCGACCAGCTTGGCCGGGCCGGCGGCCGAGATCAGGATGTTGGTCGGCTTGATGTCCCGGTGGCTGAGCCCGCGGGCGTGGGCGGCGGCCAGCCCGCGGGCGCACCCCTCCAGCACCCGGAGGGCGTCGTCCGGCCCGAGGGTCTTGCGGATCTGGAGGATGTCCCGGAGGTTCCCGCCCTCGACGAACTCCATCACCAGGAAGTACTGCCCGGTCTTCGACTCCTGCCCGACGTCCAGCACCGACACGATGTTCGGGTGGCGGATGCTCATCCCGAGCTTCCCCTCCCGGAGGAACAGCTCGACCTTCTGCCGGTCCGTCATCCACTTGTTCCGCAGCACCTTCACCGCCACGACCCGCCCGGTCTTCGGGTCGTCCCCCCGGTACACCCGGCCGAACGTCCCGGACGCGATCCGGTAGAGCAGGCGGTAGTCGCCGAGGAAGTACCCGTCCGAGTCGCCCTTGAGCAGCTTGCCGCCCTGGTACGACGTCAGGTACCGCTTCCGCTCCAGCATCCGGACCAGCCCCTCGGCCGGCCCCTTCTCGTCCCCGAGTTCGTCCAGACAGTCACGGACCTGGGCCTCGGTCACGAGGCCGAGGCGGAGGGCGAGTTGGCCGATGCCGGCGGCGTCGAGGTTCACAACATTCCCGGTGGGCGACGGGTCTGGGACGGTCGCGCGGGGCTGAAGGTTCCGCATCTGTGAGTCTACCGGGCGGCCCGGGCGGGCACAATCACTTCCGCCGGTTCGGGTTGGGTCCGGCAGGATTCCGGGCCGGAGCACCCGGCCAAGAGTCACAGACGGACGGACTTGCGTCGCACGGTGGGCGGACACGGGGCGACCGGTCCGGTGGAGTGTAAGACCGTTTTCCCGCGGAGGCAACCGGCCCCGCGGCCCGGCCCGGCGGCCGGGCTTGTCCCCGCCCGGCCGGCCGGCTATTCCCCCCCGACCCGAAGAACCACCCGCCGTCCCGCGCCGCGCCGGCGCGACCGGCCCAACGGAGTGCGGCCCGTGTACCGACCGCTGCTCGCCGCCGCGTTCGCCCTCGCCCCGCTCGGCCTGACCGGGTGCTCCGGGGCGTGGGAGACGCTGACCAGCCGGCGGTTCCGCGAGGACCCGTTCGGGACGACCCGGCGGGCGTTCTCCCCCGAGGACCCGGTCGCAGTCCTGCTGACCGACCCGCCGCGGACCGGGGACGAGCGGGCGGCGGCGATGCGGCGGCTGAAGGAGCCGGCGGCGGACGGGCGGTCGGCGGAGGACCAGGACGCGGTGCTCGGGGAGTTGGAGCGGGCGGCGACGGCCGACCGCAGCCCACTGGTGCGGATGGAGGCGATCGGGGCGCTCGGGCGGTTCCGGGACCCGCGGGCGACGGCCGCGCTGGTGGCCGCGTACCAGGCGGCGCACGGGCGGAAGGACGGCGAGCCGGCCCCCACGGTCCGCCCGCCCGACCCCGGGGTGCTCGCGGCCGGCGGGGTGCGGGCGTCGATCCGGGGTGTGGACCGGTTCCCGCTGACCACCGGGCCGACCGGGTACCCGCCGGAGTTGGTGTCGGCGATCCGCTGCCGGGCGGTCGAGGCGCTGGGGCGGACGGGTCAGCCGGAGGCGGCGAAGTTCCTGGCGGTGGTGGCGGGGGGTGCGGGCAAGGACGTGGCGGCGGACGGCGGGGACGACAAGGACGTGCGGCTGGCGGCGATCCGCGGGCTGGGGCTTACCCGCCAGCCGGAGGCGGTGGCGGCGCTGGCCCGGGTGCTGACCGCGGAGGCGAGCGGCCGCGACCCGGCGCTGCTCGGGCGGACGCACGAGGAGTTGATGCAGTTGACCGGGAAGAAGCTGCCGCCGGACCCGAAGGCGTGGGACGAGGTGGTGCAGGCCGGGGTGGTGATCGCCCCCGAGCCGACGTGGATCGAGAACGCGATCGGGTGGGTGTGGTGACCGGTCCGCAACCGTCCGGAGTGGCACCGATGTCCGACCTGCCGTCCCGCCGCGACGTCCTGATCCGGGGGTCCGCCGCGGCCGCCGCCGGCCTGCTCGCCGGCCGGGCGGCCGCCGTCCCGCCGCCGCAGGCGTCCAAGTGCACGTCGGTCGTGCTGCTGTCGGCCGCCGACCTGAAGCCGGTCCACACGTTGGTCGAGGCGACCACCGAGTTCCGCGGGCACGACGACGCCAAGTGCCCGGCGTTCTCCCCGGACGGGAAGCTGGCGGCGTGCGTCGCGGGGCCCAAGTGGGCCGGCGTCTGGGACGTGGCGACCGGGCGCCAGGCCGCCGACCTCGGGCACGCGAGCGCCCTGGCGTTCCGCCCGACCGGCGAGGTGGTGACGGCGTCCGCAGGGAACTACGACGGCCCCGGCTTGACCGGGTTGTGCCGCGAGTGGGCGGCCGGGCGGAAGGAAGCGGTCAAGCTGTTCGGCCACCGGCTGGAGAAGCCGATTCTGAGCCCCGACGGGAGGTTCCTGGCTGGGTGGGCGACCAAGGACCTGAAGACCGACGTGACGCCGCGGGACGCGCTCCGGGTGCTGTCCGTGCCCGGCGGGGAGGAGCGGGCCGCCGACGTCCGCGCCAGCAGCTTTTCCTCAGTCCTGCTCGCCGCCCTGCCGGGCGGCGACCGGGTGGTCATCGGGACGTGGCCGAAGAACCACGGCGACCCGATGCCGGTGTGGGTGTGGTCGATGAAGGACGGCAAGCGGGTGGGCGAGGTCACGGGGCGGCCGCCGGTGGCCGCGTCGGCCGACGGGAAGCGGCTCGCCCTCCGCGGCAGCGACCCGGCCGAGGTGCTCCTGTGGGACCCGGACGCCGGGACGAAGACGGTCCTGCGGCACGGGCACGCCGAGTTGTCCGCGGTCGGGTTCTCGGCCGACGGGAAGCGGCTGGCGACCGCCGGGCCGAAGGTCGCCCCGGCCCGCAGCGGGTACCAATTCCTGGTCGACGAATTGGTGCCGCAGGTGGTGACCGCCTGGGACCTCGCGACGGCGAAGACGGTCGTGTCGGCCGGGGTCGGGGACGTCCGGTTCCAGTGGCTGGCGTTCTCGCCGGACGGGAAGCACCTGCTGGCGGCCGGCAGCGAGATGGTGTACGGGGAACCGACCCCGCGGCGGGCGAAGCGGTAGGCAGGCGGTCACACCTTCCGCCGGCGCGGGGCGTTCCGGGTTCGCCGCGTCGGCGGCTGCTTCCGCACCCACGTCAGGAACGCCGCCAGTTCCGGAGCCGTCCGGAGTTCGGCAACCGTCGGGTAGAGCACTTCCAGCGTCCGGTTCGTGAACGTGGCGTGCACCATCCCGTGGCACTGGGCGCAGATCAGCTCGACGTGCTCGCTCGTTCCGCCGCGCGATTTCGGCAGGCAGTGGTGCTTCGTCAGGCCCGCGCGGGCGAACCCGCGGCCGCACAGGCCGCAGGGGATTGGCTCGGGGTCGTCCATTTCACCAGAATGATACACTGGACGCCGCCCGGTTCGCGCCGCCCCCCGCACGGAGGACCCCGCCATGAACGCCCTTCTCGCCGCCCTCGCCCTCGCCCAGCCGCCGGCCGACGACTGGAAGACGCCGGAGGCCGCCCACCTCAAGAACGTCACCCAGGTGACCGACGGGTTCGTCCGGGCCGGCGAAGGCTACTTCTCCCCGGACGGCACCAAGATCATCTTCCAGGCCGAGGAGAAGGACACCGGCAACCCGTTCTACCAGATCTTCGTCATGGACCTGGCGACGAAGAAGCTGACCCGCGTCAGCCCGGGCACCGGGCGGACCACCTGCGGGTACTTCCGGCCGGACGGGAAGCGGATCATCTTCGCGTCCAGCCACGGCGACCCGGACGCGAAGAAGCACCAGGAGGCGGAGGTCGCCCAGCGGGCCGAGGACGCCAAGAAAAACTTCCGCCGGCGGTACTCGTGGGACTTCGACCCGCACATGAAGATCTACGAGGCGAACCCGGACGGGACCGACCTGAAGTGCCTCACCCCGGACGCGAAGGTGTACACCGCCGAGGGCAGCTACTCCGCCGACGGGAAGCGGATCGTGTACTCGGCCGGGACGGCCGGGAACGTGCAGTTGTTCACCATGAACGCTGACGGGACCGGGGCGAAGCAGCTGACGAACGCCCCGAACTGCTACAACGGCGGGCCGTTCTTCAGCCCGGACGCGACCAAGGTGGTGTTCCGGGCCGACCGGAAGGAGAAGGACCGGCTGCAGCTGTACGTGATCAACGCGGACGGCACCGGCGAGAAGGCCCTGACGACGGACGACAAGTGGGTGTACTGGGCGCCGTACTGGTACCAGGACGGGAAGCACATCATCTACACCGCGGCGGACCACTCGAACGAGCTGGCCCGGCCGAACTACGACCTGTACTGGATGAGCCTGGACACCGGGAAGGCGACGCGGGTGACGTTCGCCCCGGGGCAGGACGTGCTGCCGGTGTTCAGCCCGGACGGCAAGCGGGTGATGTGGACGAGCAGCCGGGACGGGCGGTCGCCGACGCAGCTGTGGGTCGCCGACTTCACCCCGCCGAAGGAGTGAGACGCGAACGTCCGAGCCCGAGCGCCCGCGAGGGGTTTCACTTCGACCCTCGCGGGCGCTCGGGCTCGGACACGAACCCGTCACACCACCGGCTGCCGCAGCTCCCACAGGGCGTGGCGGACGAGTTCCGGGTCGGCGGCGAAGTGCGCCCGCACCCGGGCCTCGGGGTCCGGCACCAGCGCCCGGACCGCCGCGACCACCTCCCGCACCTCGCCCCCCGCCAACTGCCGGCCGAACGCGTCCAAGAGCGCCGGGACCGCCGGCCCGGCGTCCGCCCCGTACGCCCGGACCGCGGCGGCCAGCGCGCCGGCGGACTCCGGGCGGGCCGCCAGCAGCCGGGCCACCTCCGGCACCACCCGGGCCGGGTCGGCCCGCAGGGCGGCGAGCGTCGACAGGGCGGACGGCCAGGCGTCGTCCCCGCCCTGGACCATCTCGAACAGCCGCGGCACCGCAGCGCCCGCCGCTTCCCCGAACCCCGCCAGCCCCCGCGCCGCCTCCGCCCTCACGGCCCCGTCCGGGTCGCGCAGGCACCGGCCGACGGCCGCCACCAGTTCCGGGCCGTCGGCCCCCGCCCACCCGAGGTCGGCGAGCGCCGCGAGGCGGAACGACGGACTGCGGTGGGCGAGCGCGTCGACGAGTTCGGCGGCGGTCGGCGGCGGCCGCGGGACCGGCGGCGTGTCGGGGCGGAACACAGAGTCGCCGGTCTTGGCCAGGTACCGGAGACCCTTCCGGACCGCCCCGCGGGCGTCCGGCCGGAGGTGCGCCGCCCACGCCGGGTCGGCCTCCCCGCGGACGTACGCCCACACCGCCAGGGCGTACCCGAACGCCACCGCCGACAGGTACCCCTGCCGGCCGATCGACCACCCGGAGTACGTCCCCCCGTAGTTCCAGTGCGACTCCCGCAGGGTGGCGTTCGCCGGGAACACCCCGAGCCCGAGGAAGACGGTCGCCAGGTCGGTCAGCGGCTCGTGGTCCGGGACGTCGGCGGTCAGCACCCCACCGCCGAGCAACACCTCGTGCGCGACCTCGTGGGCCAGGGTCGCCAGCAGCGACGCCGGGTCGGCCAGTTGCGACGCCGCCACCCAGACGCGGGCCCGCCCCCGCGGCCCCCGCCGCTCGTACAGCCCGGCCGCCCCCGGCATCTCCTCGTCCGGCAGAACGGTGAGGATCAACAGCCGGTGGTCGACCCCCATGTACCCGCACACCCGGTCCAGGCAGGCGCGGGCGCCGGCCTCGTCCGGGCGGTACGGGTCGGGGAAGAAGGCGTCGGTCGGGGTGACCGCCGGGGCGCCCCGCATCCGGTCGTGGCCGAGCCGGTCCGCCAGCCACCGCAGCCGCCGCTCGACCCACGCCTTCTCGGCGGTCTCGGCCGGGCACGCCGGGGCGAACAGGCCGAACACGCGGCACCTCGGGCGGGGGCGCGGGGTTTGTGAAAGGGCCGGGCGGGGGGGGCGGTATCTTGACCGCGGGCCGGGTCGTCACTTTACTGACCCGGCCCGCAGGGGCGGCGGTTTTCCCCGGACGGTCGAATAGTCCGGCCCGCGCCGCCGTCTCACCGGTTGGTCGCCGGCGGACTCGCCCGCTCCGCGGACCCCAGCAGCGGCCCCCCGCCGCCCGGAACAGGTCCGGGTCGGCCTCTCAAGGAGTGCATCGATGCGCGTGTTTCGCAACGTCGGCCTGGCCGTCGCCGTCGCCCTCACCCTGTCGGCCGCCCGGGCCGAGGACCTGAAGTCCGGGCCGGACGGGAAGATCGCCGGCCCGTTCGACGTGAAGGCGATCACCGGCGCGAAGGCCGGCGACACCTTCTGCTACGTCTGCAAGTTCAACGGCGAGTCCCGGCCGGCGGTGGCCCTGATCTTCACCCAGAAGGCGGACGAGAACCTGGCCGCCGTGGTCAAGGCGGTCGACGCGGTCCAGAAGAACAACGAGAAGCTCGGGACCGTGGTCGTGGGCGTCGGCGGGGTCGCCGCGGCCGACTTCGAGAACCTGCAGAAGACCCACAAGCTGACCACCGCCCTGACCGTCGCCGAGGACAAGGACGGGCCGGCCAAGTACAAGCTGAACAAGGACGCGGCCGTCACCGTGCTGGTGTACAAGAAGGGCGGGGAGATCACCAAGAGCTTCGCGTTCAAGGACACCAAGGCCGCCGCCGAGAAGGCCGCCGACATCGCCGCCGCCGCCGCCGACGCCGTGAAGTGAGGTCCGCAGAGTCCCGCCGGGGGGGCCTCCCCACCCCTTCGGGGTTCAAGACCTGTAGCCCCGAAGGGGCGACCCGATAATAGCCCGGGGTGTGAACCCCGGGCGACTCATTTCCGCCCGCAACCCGTCCCGGACACGCCCATGCGCTTCGCCGCCCCGGCCGTCCTCCTCGCCCTCGGCCTGTCCCTCGCCGCGGCCCGCCAGCCCGACGCCCCCCGCCCGCTCGATGTCGCCCCCAAGCCCGTCGGCTCCGACCCGGCGGTGAAGCTCGACTACGACATCGTCTACGTCCGCGCCCCGCGGAAGGGCGACGCGGTCGGCACCAACTGGCCGGAGATCTCCAACCCGGTGTTCATGGACCCCGGGGCCGACCTCATGCTCCTCCGCCCGGACGGCACCGAGGAGGTGCTGGTCGCCGGCGGGGCCGGGTCCGTCACCGACCCGGTGATCTCGTTCGACGGCGAGTGGGTGTACTACTCGCGGTTCCACGACATGACCGGGGCGTCCGTCAACCGCGGGCCGGCCGGCGGGGCCGACGTCTACAAGCTCCACCTGAAGACGAAGAAGACGGTCCGGCTGACGACGCAGCAGTTCACCCCGAACACCGGGGCCGGCGACTGGGCCGCGGACTACCGCACCCCCGCCGCCGGCAAGAACGCCCTGCCCTACGGCGTGTTCAACATGGGGCCGTGCCCGCTGCCGGGCGGGAAGGTGATGTTCGCGTCGAACCGCAACGCGTTCAAGCCGCCGAAGCGGCTGCCGCACGTCCTCCAACTGTTCGTGATGGACGACGACGGGTCGAACGTCGAGTGCGTCGGCCACCTGAACCTCGGCATGGCCCTGCACCCGACGGTGCTGCGCGACGGGCGGGTGATGTTCTCGTCGCTGGAGTCGCAGGGGCTGCGGTCGAGCACGCTCTGGGGGCTGTGGACGATCCACCCGGACGGGACGAACTGGGGGCCGCTCGCCAGCGCCTTCTCGACCGGCGCCAACCCCAGCGCGTGGCACTTCCAGACGCAGCTGACCGACGGGTCGGTCGTCGCCGAGGAGTACTACAGCCAGACCAGCAGCGGGTTCGGCGGGTTCGTCAAGTTCCCCCTGGCCCTGCCGCCGCAGCAAGCCCCGTTCGGCCCCGGGTACACCGGCGACCCGCGCAACCCGGCTCTCCAACACGGCCGGGCCGCCGACGGCCAACCGCGGCTCCGGCGGTTCCCGTTCAGCCCGTTCGGGGTCGAGAGCCTGACCCCGTTCGCCCGCACCGACGAAGGCCCGGCGGATTATGCCGCCCCCGGCCAGCGGCCGCCGGGCCGTGGCCAGCGCGAGACCGCGGCGCGCGTCGGCAAGGTGACGCACCCGTCCGCCGCCCCGGACAACCACCTGCTGTGCGTCTGGTCGCCGGGGCCGGTGAACGGCGGGTACACCGTCCACCAGCCGGCGGTCGACGGCGGCATCTACGTCATCAAGGACGGGAAGCCGGCGGACGAGCCGGGCAAGCTGCTCTTGGTGAAGAACGACCCGAAGTACAACGAGCAGTGGCCGCGGGCCGTCGTGCCCTACGAGCGCGTCCACGGGGTGAAGGAGCCGAAGGCGCTGGCCGCGCTGGCGAACGACGGGAAGGCGTCGCCCCACCTGCCGGCCGGCACCCCGTTCGGCCTCGTCGGCACGTCGAGCTTCTACAAGCGCGAGAGCTACCCGAACGGCGTGGTGAAGCCGGGGACGGTGACCGCCGCGTACGCCGGCGACGCCGCCGGGTACCAGGACCTCGACCCGTTCAACACGACCGAGCCGGCCGCGTCGCCGAACTGGACGAACCAGGGGGCGGACGCCGGGCGGTACACGAACGACGACGTCCACGCCGTCCGCATCCTGGCGATGGAGCCGACGACCGACCGCGGCACCGGCCCGGGCAGCGGCCGCACCTTCCGCAGCCACGCGAGCGAGCGGCTCCGCATCCTCGGCGAGGTCCCGCTGCGGAAGTTCGCCGGCGGCAAGCAACCGCTCGACCCGGACGGCAACCCGGACACGAGCTTCCTGGCGAAGATCCCGGCGGACGTCGGGTTCACGTTCCAGACGCTCGACCGCCGCGGGATGGTGCTGAACATGGCCCAGACGTGGCACCAGGTGCGGCCCGGCGAGGTCCGCCACGACTGCGGCGGCTGCCACGCCCACAGCCAGCAGCCGACGGACTTCAACCTCACCGTCGCCGCGAAGCCGGACTACCCCGTCTTCGACCTGACCGCGAAGGCGCCGCTGCTGACGACGAAGGCGAAGGACGAGTCGGGGCGGCAGTGGGACGCGGCCGGCGCGACCGGGCTGCGGCACCACGACGGGGCGAAGGACGTCGAGTTCTGGCGCGACGTCAAGCCGATCCTCGACCGCAGCTGCGTCGCCTGCCACACCGGCGCGAAGCCGGCCGGCAACCTCGTCCTCGACGACTTCAAGACGGTGAACACCCCGGACTGCGACGACGTGCCGGGCACGTACTACCGGCTGTCGATGGACCACGCCGCCCGGTTCGGGCACAAGCCGATCAACGGGGCGTGGCGGAACCAGAACGCGTCGCGGTACGTCCGGATGTTCCAGTCGCGGCGGAGCCTGCTGGTGTGGAAGGTCTTCGGCGAGCGGCTAGACGGGTGGGGCAACGACGACTTCCCGACCGAGACGGTGCCGGGCGACGTCCGCACGTTGCAGCTCAAGGGCGAGCTGGTGGCGAACACGCCGGCGAACCGCAACCGGGCCGACCTCGACTTCACCGGCAGCGCGATGCCGCCGCCGGAGGCGGTGAAGGCGGGCAAGGTGGCGCCGCTGACCGACGAGGACCGGTTCACCCTGGTCCGGTGGATCGACCTCGGCTGTCCGATCGACCTCGACCACGACCCGAAGGACTCGGCGAAGCGCGGGTTCGGGTGGATGCTCGACGACCAGCGGCCGACGCTGACGATGCCGGTGCCGCGTGCCGGGGCGAACCCGCCGGTGGAGCGGGTGCGGGTCGGGATGCACGACTACGGGACCGGGCTGGCGACGGACACGTTTACCGTGGTGGCGGACTTCGCGGCGGACGGCGTCCCGGCGGGCGGGAACCTGGCGGCGAAGTTCGAGCCGGTCGGCGGCGGGGTGTGGGAGTGGGCGCCGGCGGCCCCGCTGGCGGTCGCCCGCGGCACCCTGACGGTGAGCGTGAAGGACAAGCAGGGGAACGTGACGCGGATCGAGCGGACGTTCTCGGCGGGGAAGTGACCGGCTTTGTGGCACAGGTCTCCGACCTGTGTGGCCGTCACAGGTCGGAGACCTGTGCCACAACACCACAACAGAAACGACACGGGCCGGGGTTTCCCCCGGCCCGCTCGCGTTCCCGCGGCGCCTACTTCTCGACCTGTGACGCGGAGGGCTCACGGCACCGCGGGGGCTGACTCTCATGGAAGTTCTCAGCGGCACCGGGGATGGCACGGTGGCACCAGACCGCTGAGAAGGCCATGAGAGTCAGCCCCCGCGGTTGCTGGAACAGCCCTCCCCGGGCGGCGTCGGGTGGCGTGCTCTCGGACGACGCAACATCGTCCTGCCGCAGGGCAGCGAGCTAGACCGACCCGCGGGAACGGGGACAAGGTAACTGACGGTTGCGCCGGACGCAAGCGCCGACCCGAGCGGGGGGCGTCAGCCCCCTGTGCGGTCGGAGCCACAGGGGGCTGACGCCCCCCGCTCAGGGGTTCAATCCGCCTTCTTGCTCAGCGGCACGATCACCTTCACGGTGTGCAGCGGGAACAGCTTGTACCCGGCGTCCACCTCGCCGAGCAACCCCACCAACACGCCCGACTTCCCGTCCTTGTCCAGCGTCAGCGGGATCGCCACCACCCTCTCGGTCCCGGACCCGGCCTCCACCTCCGCCACCGCCACCATCGTGTTCTCGTCGTTCGCCAGCATCTCGAACCGGGTCAGCTTCCCATCAAAGGGGACCGCCGCCCCTTTCCGCGACGGGACGGCGTCGGCCAGCTGCTCCGTCCCGTCCTTGAACCGGTACAGCACCTTCAGGTTGCGGGCCTTCACCGTCGGGTTGTCCGCCTTCGGCTGGACGATCTGCACCGCCCAACTCGTCCCCCCGGCCTTCGCCGCCGGGGCCTCGACCGCGTCCGGGAACGTCACGGTCTTGATCGCCCCCTTGGTCTGCAGCACCCCGGCGTTGAACGACGCCGCCTTCCCGTCCGCCGTCCCGGACACCGCGACGGTGTTCACCCCCTTGTACTGCAGCGTGCCGGACAACGGGTCCTTCACCCCCTTCACGCTGAACGCGGCCGACAGCTTGTCGTAGTCGTACCGGACCGCCTCCAGGTGGGCGACCGGGACGAGGGTGACGACCCCCTTGGCGTAGGTGGTCGAGTTCGGCTCCCGGACCTCGACGGCGAGCGGCCCGAGCTTGGCGTCCGGGGTGGCCCCGCCCGGGTCGGCGAGCCACGCGAGCCGGCGGGTGCCGGCCCCGAACTTCGCCCCGGTCAGCTTGGTCTCCTTCCCGTCCACGTCGGCCACCAACACCTCGTCGGCCGCCCGCGCCGCGGCCAGCCCGACGACCGCCGCCAGCAGCCCGCCCCACGCCCGCCGCATCGCCGTCTCCCGAGAATAGTGGCAGTGGTCAGTGGTCAGTGGTCTGCGGCCGCCGGGTGGCGGCCGGATCCCGTCGCTCTTCAACTGTCCACGGCCCACCGACCACTGTCCACTGCGCTTCATGTTCGGGCGGAACAAGAATGTGTGCAAGGAAAAAAGTGCCGGGACGAAAGGCGGGCCGGCTTGCGGGGCGGGCGGGGGCGCGACATAATCACCCCAGCCCCGGAACTGTGAACCGTTCCACGACCGTTCGCGGCCGCCTCGGACTCCGGCATTCCTGACTCCGCCAAGACGGGAGCGGGTCGAAACGTGGACGACATCTTCCTGCCCAGCGGCCGACTCCGCCCCGACATCTTGGACGAGGCGACCGCCCGGGTGCTGCGCGAGGCCCTCGCCCACACCCGGGCCACCAACTGGGACAGCGTCCGCACCCCGCACCTGTTCATGGGCCTGCTCGCCGCCCCCGACTCCGGGGTGTTCAAGTGGGCGTCCCGGATCGGGGCCGACGTCCCCGGCCTGCTCGACCAGTTCCGCGAGCTGTTCCACCAGCCGAACGCCGAGCCCGTCCCGCCGCTCCTGCTGAACCGCGAGTTCCTGTCCGACAACGTGATCCGGCTGCTGCGCGACGCCCACGGCCGGGCCGGGGACTGCGGCCGGGGCGGGGTCACCCCGATGGACCTGCTGATCACCCTGTTCACCACCCCGAACAGCATCGTGGCCGAGTGCTTCGAGCGGATCGGGATGACCGCCGCCAAGCTGACCGAGCTGGCCGTCCTCGCCGAGCGGGACGCCCCGGCGAAGTGACCGGGACCGCCGGTGGGACCCAGGGCAACGCCCTGGGTGCGATCCCGGGGCCGGCGGGATCCGGGGTGTGCCGGTTGCTTCCGCCCGTTAGCGCCCCGTCTCCGCTGTTGAACAGCAACCCACTTCCCGCCAACAACCCCCGGCAGTTCGCCACCGAACCCCCGATCGTGACCTACGCTCCCGTAGACCCGTAACCCCGTCTGCGGGCCGGCGCGCGACCCCCGCCGCGCCGGCCGGGAGCACCCCATGCGGACCGCACGTCTCGGCCGCCCGGCCCGACCGGGCACCGTCCTGCCGATCCTGGCCCTGTGCCTGGTCGGGCTGTTCGGGTTCGTCGCCCTGGCGGTCGACCTGGGGATGCTCGCCGTCTCCCGGACGGAGTGCCAGAACGGGGCGGACGTGGCCGCCCTGGTCGGGTGCCGCACCCTGAACAACAAGGACGGGGTGGCGAACTCGAACCTGGCCGCGGCCGTCCCGGCGGCGAAGGCCGCGGCCCGGGCCAACACCCACCTGAGCGGGACGTTCGCCGACGCCGAGGCGTCCGCCAACGCCGAGGAGCCGAGGATCGAGGTCGGGCAGTACCTGTACGACACCGACACCGAGCAGTTCCGGGTGGCGGCCTGGACGGACGCGACGGCGAACACCGGGGTCACCCCCGGGACCGGGTCGTGGACGGCCATGCGGGTGACCCTGGCGGTCACCCAGCCGACGTACTTCATGAAGGTGTTCGGGGTGCAGACGATGCCGACCGGGGCGGTGGCGGCGGCCGTGTACCGCCCGCGGGACGTGGCGTTCGCCATCGACATGACCGGGAGCATGGCGTTCGGGAGCACGTTCAACCACAACAACAAGTCGCAGAACCCGGACAACCTGGTGCCGGCGTTCGGGCACTACGCCGGCACCCAGGCCAACCTGCGGGCGACGGCGAACGGGACGAACACCAGCGGGGAGGCGATCGCCCGGAACAACTTCACCATCGCCACCCGGAGCGGCCCGGCCATCGTCCGCGACTTCTTCTACGACCCGGTGAACGCCGCCGCCCCGGGGAACGTCGCCACCATGCCGCTCCCCAGCCCGGCGGTACTGAAGAACGCGTTCCACAACATCCCGGCCGCCAAGGAGACCCTGGGGGACTCCGCCAACTACCAGCCCCCGACGTACGACTTCGGCGACTACAACGCGCTCGACGCCACCCGCACCAACGGCCCGACCCCGGCCCCGGGGACGTTCGGGACGATGACCGGGGCGAACTACGTCGGGGACCGGTGGCGGCGCGGGAACGGCACCATCAACAAGACCCAGACGAGCTGGGCGGCGACCCCGGCCGGCACCACCGCCGCCACCCGGGCCGCGTACCACGCCGCCGACCTGCTCGGGTACTCGGCCCCGCCGTCCGGGTTCGCCGCCGACTGGGGCAACTTCCGCGACCCGCTGTGGGAGGCCCACGGGTACGACCTGGACGTCGGCAAGTACCGCACCCAGCGCGGGTCCGGCGGGCCGCTGGACCCGACCGTGTACTTCGCGGCCAACGTGGGCAACATCTTCGTCCCGCTGGCCGACCAGTACCAGGGGTACTCGATGGGGCCGGGGTACTGGGGCAAGACGTTCTACGTCTGGCCGCCCGACCCGCGGTTCGACCCGGCGGCGAGCACCGCCAGCCCGAACCCGCTCCGCCCGGCGTTCGACACCCTCGGCCGGCCGATGTGCGACTGGCGGCGGCGGTTCTTCACCCGGGTGACCGGGGCGACCGCCACCCGCACCCGGAACACCCCGACCTCCAGCTACGGGTCGACCACCGTCACCACGTCCACCGGGGCGTTCGACCCGCAGGCGGACAACAGCCCGTGGAACACCGGGGCGAACTCGGCCGACGGGATCAACGAGGCCCTGTTCCGCAACGGGAACGGGATGACCTTCGGGGACGCCACCACCGGCAGCCGGACGATCACCCGGAACAACGTCACCGTGTCCCCGCCGAGCACCACCACCGACACGGTCACCGGCCAGACGACGGAGAACTTCCAGGTCAACTACCCGGCCGTGCTGAAGTGGCTGAAGACCGGGCCGCAGACCCTGCCGCCGAACCTGCGGGCCGGGCGGGTCCTGTACTACACCTCGATCCCGGACGACGTGACGACGGCCGGGATCACCGGCCAGGCCCTACTCGACCGGGTGTTCTGGAAGCAGTACATCGACTTCGTGTTCGGGCTCGGGACGTACAACAACGCGGCCTTCCTGTACGGGACCGGGGACGCGGCCTCGGGCGGGGTGAACCGGGCCCTGTACCAGAACGACGTCGGCACCTACACCTTCCCGTTCGAGACGGGCGGGAAGAAGCCGTACATGGTGTACACCGACAGCCCGAACCGGCCGCGGCTCCACTTCTGGTTCGGCCCGCTGTCGATGATGGACTTCCTGGGGGCGGCGTCGAACTGGCTCCCGGGCACCTGCTACGAGGCCCAGTGCTGGCAGCTCAAGGCCGGGCTGTCGAGCGTGATCGACGACGTGAAGAACAACCACCCGAACGACTACGTCGGGATGGTGATGTTCGCCGGCGGGCACCACAACGACATCCGGGTGCCGCTCGGGCAGAACTACACCGCCCTGAAGAACGCCCTGTTCTACCCGAAGTCCTTGCTCCCGGCCATCAACGCCGGGAACACCACCACCGAGGTGCGGCCGTACACCTCCGCCTTCGCGTCGATCGGCGCGGAGGTGATCCCGAACGCGAACGGGAGCACCGACCCGAACACCGGGCTGGCGTACTCGTACAACCTGCTGTCCCCGTCGGCGAACCTGCCGAGCCAGTACATCACGTTCGTCGGCACCCCGCCGAAGCGGGTGCAGGGGCGGCGGGGGGCGGCCAAGACCGTCATCCTGGAGACGGACGGGGTGCCGAACAACTGGCGCGGGCGGAGCGACGCGAACCGGACGCTGGAGCCGGAGCCGCTCGGGTTCAACAGCTACTACCAGACGAGCGGGTGGTCGAGCACCCAGGTGGCGAACCTCGGGTACAACGGGCACCCGACGAGCATCAGCGAGGCGGTCAAGGTGGCCACCCAGATCACCAAGCTGATGTCCGACTCGCCGACGTCCGGGGACAGCGGGCTGAGCCTGCCGAACGCCCAGGCGAAGGTGTACCCGATCGCGTTCGGGGACCTGTTCGACACCAGCATGTACCCGGTCGGGATGCAGCCGGCGTTCCAGGACGACGCCCTGCAGTTCCTGGCGGACGTGGCGGTCGCCGGGAAGACCGGGGTGTCCGGGGCGACCACCCTGCCGCCCCAGCAGATCATCACCGGCAGCTTCCAGCAGCGGATCGACGGGCTGAAGAGCTGCATGGAGCGGATCTTCCAGTCCGGGGTGTCGGTCGTCCTGATCGAGTGACCCCGGGACCCGTTTAGCCGCGACGCGGAGTCCTCGGAGCGGAGCGCGATGCACCCCGCGCTCCGCTCCGAGGACTCCGCGTCGCGGCTAAACCGTTTCGCACTTCCGCCGGGCGTGAGCTATGTTTCCCGGCGGCAGCGGCGCTCACCTCCGGAAGCGCCGCGCGACCCCCGGAGGCTCCCGGTGACCCCGGCCGCGGCGTTCGACCAAGTCGTGAAGACGTACCCGACCGGGCTGCTCGGCCGCGGCCCCGGCGTCCCCGCCGTCCGCGGGGTGACGCTCGCGGTCCCGGCCGGCGGGGTGTTCGGGCTGCTCGGCCCGAACCGGGCCGGGAAGACGACCCTCATCAAGCTCCTCCTGTCGCTCGCCGACCCGACCGCCGGGACCGTCACCCGCCTCGGCGGCCCGCCGGCCGACCGGCGGACGCTCGCCCGGGTCGGGTACATGCACGAGAACCACGCGTTCCCGCGGTACCTGTCGGCCGGCGAGCTGCTGACGTTCTACGGCGGGCTGTCCGGGGTCGCGTCGGCGGCCCTGCCGGAGCGCGTCGAGCGGCTCCTGGCCCGGGTCGGGCTGGCCGACCGGCGGCGCGAGCCGATCGCCCGGTTCAGCAAGGGGATGGTGCAGCGGCTCGGGCTGGCGCAAGCCCTGGTGAACGACCCCGACCTGCTCGTCCTGGACGAGCCGACCGAGGGGCTGGACCTGAGCGGCCGGCAGTTGTTGCGCGAGGTGGTGCGGGAGTTCCGGGCGGCCGGGAAGACGGTGCTCTTGGTGTCGCACGTGCTGCCGGAAGTCGAGGAGCTGTGCGACACGCTGGCGGTGCTGGTGTCGGGGACGGTGGTCCACACCGGGCCGACGGCCGAGTTGCTCCGCGGGCCCGGCGGGCGGAGGCCGCTGGAGGCCGCGCTGCGGCCGCTGTACGAACGGGAGGTGGCGGCGTGACCGACCTGCCGACTGCGATCCGGACCGTGCGGTGGATGGTGCGGGACACGTTCCGCCAGTCCGTCGCGTCGAAGCTGTTCTGGGTGATGCTCGGGGTCACCGCGCTCTGCACCGTGTTCTGCCTCGGGGTGTCGGTCGACACCCCGGGGGAGCGGCCGCGGCACCCGGCCGAGATCCGGGACCGACTGCCGCCCGCGGAGGCGGCCCCGGCCGCGGCCGAAGGCATCCCGGTCGGCGGCGGGCGGATGTCGTTCGGGTTCGGGCTGGCCGAGTTCGCGGTCCCGAAGTTCAAGGCGGACGCGGTCCGGTTCCTCCAGGTGTGGCTCGCCGGGGTGCTCGCCGACACCGTCGGGGTGCTCCTCGCGCTCGTCTGGACGGCCGGGTTCCTGCCGACGTTCCTGGAGCCGCAGGCGGTCACCGTGCTCTTGGCGAAGCCGGCCCCGCGGTGGTCGCTCCTGGTCGGGAAGTACCTGGGGGTGGTGCTGTTCGTCGGGCTGCACGCCGCCCTGTTCGTCGGCGGGACGTGGGTCGGGATCGGGGTGAGCACCGGTGTGTGGGACGTGACGTACTGGCTCGCCGTCCCGCTCCTGGTGACGAACTTCGCCGTCTTCTACGCGGTCAGCGCGCTGCTGGCGGTGTGCACCCGGAGCACGGTGGTGGCGATCTTCGGGACGATCCTGTTCTGGCTGCTGTGCTGGGCGATGAACCTGACGCACCACCGGCTGGTCGGGTTCGACGTGCCGGGAGTGACCCCGCTGTCGGCGTCGCTGGTGGAGTTCGGGTACTGGGTGCTGCCGAAGCCGCTGGACCTGAGCGGGCTGTTCTTCGAGGTGATGGGGGCGGGGGCGTACTCGGTGCCGGTGCCGGAGCTGGCGGCGGTGCGGGAGAAGGGGATGTTCCACCCGGAGCTGGCCGTCGGGTCGTCGCTGCTGGCCGCCGCCGCCGTGCTTGGGCTCGCCGCCTACGAGTTCCGGAAGACGGATTATTAAGCTCCCTGCATCAGAGCGATGCGCCGGATGATTCGAAATCCAACTCATCCGGGGTGCGGACAGCTCATGTGTCGGGCGCGGCCAACACCAACTCGACGTAGTTTGGCTGGCCGACGCCAGCAGGCCGCCGTGTGACCGGCACCAATACCCATTCGGCCATCCCGACTCGATTCGTCTCGTTAACCGTCAGCGCGAGCCGCGGGGCGTTTGCGGGTCCCGTCGCGGCCAACTCGTACTCGTTCAAAATCTTCCGACCGAGTGAATCGGACCCGGCTGCCCCGTTGTATGCCCGAATGGCGACCCGCACCCGCTGGAGCGGGGTCAGAGCCGGCACGACGACCTCAGCAAGCGGCGGAAGGCCCGCCATCTGCCGGTCATCTTGGACTCGAGCCAGGGCGGCGTCGAACGCAACCCCACGGATGGATACAGGGAGGCGGTCCGCGACGCCAAGTCCGAAATTCAATTGCGTCACGCCCGCTGCCACGTTGGCCCTCCAGTCCCAAACATTTGCCGGCACGATGGGCGCGCGCCGGTTTGGCGGAGTCGCTTGCATGACACCCACCCCTCGGTCGCCACCCGTATTCCAGGCCGGATGACCGGCGAAACGACCAGTGCGGTAAAACTGGTTGTACCCACCGTCGCCAATGTTGTTCGTCTCGTGATAGGCGATCTTCCTAAGAATCGAATGATACTCGTAGCCCGAATTAGCCGGCCAGTTGTCGGGCACGGGGAAACCGTCGATGAAGTCCTGGATCTGGGCCTTGGTCGGGTTGCTACCAAGAATTTGTAGCCCACGCGTGTCCGCCGTCGCCTCACTGGAAACCGTAAAGGTGCTCCCGTTGAACGTGAAAGTTGCCGTCACGTCGAGGTCGCCGCCACGAATGGAAGGCCAGGTTGGTTGATACTGAGTCCCTAACCGAGTAACTGTGAAGGTGAACCCCGGTACCTCCTGCGCACCTGGGGGCGAGTTTGGACCGGAGCGATAGAAGACGGTCGTAGTCCATGTCACGAGCAAGGAAGACGGCACCACCCCCGATGGCAAGTTGCGGAGCTCGAAGGTGAGCCGCGGCATCTCGACCGCCAGCGCATCGGTCGTGATGCGGAACGTCTGCTGCTGGCTGCTGAAGGGGTCTTGTTCCTCATCGGTGACTCGCAGCGTCGGGACCCCCACGGAGATGTTGTTCGCAGTCGCCCCCCAAGTCCCGGTAAGGCCGCGGGCGTCGGTCCAAGTGCCGTCAACGAACCTGAGCATGTCGCCCGACATGTCCAGACGCGCGATGTACGAAGTTAACTGAAGTGGGGTGCTCGAAACTCCGGTGATCTCGTAGCCTTGAACAAACAGAATTCCTGCCGAAGATAATGTACCGCGGAACAACTCGACCCCGAAGGAGACGCCGTCTCCCCGCCAGTTGACAGACCCCTCTACCGAAAAACCGCCGGACGGGTCTTCGACCTGCGAAGTGAAGACGAGCGGACCTGAGAAACCAATGATGCCGAAGCTCTCAGTGAAGAATGGCGACTGCTTACCCGCACTCCATTCCAGACCAGTGATACTGACCGACGATAACAGGTTTCGATCTTCTAGCGTCACATCTTGACCGAGCTTAGCAGTGCGAACCACCGCACCGGTTGAGGGGCGGGTGGAACCGTTACCGCGGAGTGAAAGCTCGATGAACATCTGACCCCGTCCTTCCAAAACTGTCCGGAGGCTGGCTTCGAGGACATCTTCGAGCGGGGGTGTGGACGAGTTCAGCTACCCGTCCGATCGCCTCGCAGGAACAAGTCAAATCACCTTTTCACCACCACTGTAACCGAACTGCCAAGCCACACAAGACCCGGCCGTCGCTTTTTCGGCTCTGCCGGTAAACCTCCGGGTCAGATTTCGGCCTCACTGCCTCAGTGGTCGAATACCGGGGTGAGGTTTACACGCCTCCGCCCGGGTGGTAAACGGGGCGGGCCATGAGCCACGCATCCCGCCCCTCGGACGCCCCGGCCGACTTCCGCCTCGGGCACCGCCGGTGGCTCGACGGCCTCCGCGGGGTGGCGGTCCTGCTCGTCCTGGCCTACCACCTCCGGCTCGTCCCGGGCGGGTTCCTCGGGGTCGACGTCTTCTTCGTGCTGAGCGGGTTCCTGATCACCACCCTGCTGGTCGAGGAGTGGCGGGACCGGGGGTCGGTCTCCCTCCGCCGGTTCTACCTCCGCCGGTTCCTCCGACTCACGCCGGCCCTGGCCGTCCTGCTCCTGGGCTGCCTCCTGTACACGACGTGCTTCCGCCCGCCGACGGAGGCGGCGGCGTACCGGCGGGAGATGGCGGTGGCGGCGTGCTACGTGTCGAACTGGCCGACCGTCCACGGGGTCCCGATGGGGACCCTCGGGCACACCTGGTCGCTGTCGGTGGAGGAGCAGTTCTACCTGCTCTGGCCGCTGCTCCTGGTCGGGCTGCTCCGGCTGGGGGTCGGGCCGCGGGGGCTGGCGGCGGTCGCGGCCGCCGGGGCGCTGGCGTCCGCCGGCCTGCGGCTGGCCCTGCACCGGCTGCACCGGGCCGGCGCCCCCCACCCGTTCGAGGCCGACCTCCAGCACATGACGCGGGTGTACTCGGGGCTGGACACCCGGGCGGACGCTCTGCTCGTCGGCTGCCTGGTCGGGGTGCTGGCGGCGGCGAACCTGTTGCCGCGGTCGCGGCGGTTCGTGCGGTGGACCGGGCTGGCCTCCGTCGCCGCGGTCGCCGCCCTCGGGTCGTTCGTGCTGACCCGTTCGCTCGGCCGGAGCTACCCGCAACTGTTCGACGGCCTGTTCACCGTGTTCGCCCTGGCCGTCGGGGTGGTGCTGGTCCGGCTGGTGTCGGCCCCGTCCCGGGTCGGGTCGGCGGTCCTGGGGGCGGCCCCGCTGGTCTGGGTCGGCCGCCTGTCCTACGGCCTGTACCTGTTCCACATCCCGTTCATCCTCTGGTGCTGCCCGGCGCTGGGGGACGGGGACCGGCCGGCGCCGGCCGACACCCTCCTGATCCTCGCCCTGACGTTCGCGGCGGCCGCCGTCTCGTACTACGCCGTCGAGCGGCCGTGCCTGCGGCTGAAGGACCGGCTGCGGCCGCGGGCGCTGCCGCCGGCGGACGCCCCGGCCGCCTCTGGCGCGGGCGGTCCGACCCCGGTCAGCCGTGCCGCTCGACCGTCTCCCACGCCAGCCCCAAGCGGTCCGCCTGCGCCCGCAGCACCTTCCCGAACCGCCGGATCGCCCGGACCGAGTTGGCGTCGAACTCGTACTCCCTCCCCGACCCCGTGACCACCGTGTAGCTGGTGCTGGCGACCTTCGGCAGGAGCATGCTGGCGGGGAACTTCAGGACCGGGTGCCGCTCGTACACGACCGTCTCCACGACCCGGGCGACCTCCTCCCACCGCACGTCGTCCGCGGACCGCCGGGTGACGTACCGGAAGCCGCCGGCCCGGACCTCGACCCGGTGGGCGAGGAGGCCGCGGCAGTACACGGCGAGCGCGACCCCGCCGCCGAGGAGCAGGAGGCCGGCGACGCAGCCCAGCCCGACGACCACCCAGGACACGTCCTTCTCGGCGTTGAGCGGCAGGTCCCCGCCCGCGAGGTAGGCGGCGCGGAGCGAGAACCCGGCGGCGGCCGCCCCGCCGGTCAGCAGCAGGGCGCTGATGACGAGGCCGGCGGCGACGTTCCCGAGCATCGGCCGGAACGTGTCGACGCGGTCCCCGGGGGCAGGCGTCACTTCTTCACCTTCCTCTTGTATTCGCCCTCGAGGACCGGCTTCGCCTCCTCCAGGCCCTCGCCCTTCAGGCCGGACAGCTCGGCCGCGTCGCCCTTCTCCTTCCAGGTGAACGACCACTCCAGCCCGACCTTCGGCTTCGACGGGAAGTTCCCCTTCTCCTCCACCGCCGTCACCTTCGCCTTCACCAGCCCGTCCTTGTCGGTCGTCGTCGTGCTGGTCACGATCGCCCCGTTCTCGCCGGCGAACACGAACACCTTCAGCGCGTCCTTCCCGACCTCGAACTTCAGGTCGATCCCGCTCACCTCCCGCTCCCAGGTGGTGACGGCCGGCTTGTCCTTCGGGTCCTTCTTGTCGTCGGCCGCGGCGCAGAGGGCGGCGGACAGGGCCAGGGCGAACCCGCCGGCGAGCAGTCGGGCCATCGGTGACCTCCATGGGGGTAGCGGACCCGGACAGGATAGGCGGCGGCCCGGGGCCGGGCGAGCGGCCGGGGTCCGCACCTCTCCCCGCTGGGGAGAGGTCGCCGGCGCAGCCGGCGGGTGAGG
>JAESGM010000241.1_pt1 | contig 93243 bp, 91 predicted proteins | sample 9269721 | NCBI WGS metagenome assembly JAESGM01 (sample SAMN15720920, study PRJNA650825) | algae metagenome | isolation source: Komarekiella atlantica HA4396-MV6 and co-occurring heterotrophs from... | place: USA: Theobald House, Kauai, HI | collected 2009-07-29 | reverse complement strand
AACGCCAGTCCGTAACAGGACCGGCGGCCGTACCGGACCATGGTTCGCGACTGCGACCAAACGGCGGCGCAGCATTGGGATATGGGCATCCGGCTTTTGCCGGCCGCGCCCGTTCGTGCCGTCCGGATTCCGCGTGCCTCCATCTTCGTACAACCCGCGCGGCGCAGAATGCGCCCTGCTTCCGGATTCGCCGGACGGCGATGCTTCTGCAGCCGCGGCAAGCGAATGCCAGCTCGACGAGGCCTATCGCGAGCATCGCGGTGCCCTCCTCGGATTTCTTCGTCGCAAGACCGGCGCCGAGGATGCGTCGGATCTCGTGCAGGAAGTCTTCGCGCGTGCCGCAGGCAGCCGGCAGCGCGGCCAACTCGCCAATCCGGGCGGATTCCTTCGCCGTATCGCACAGAATTTGCTCATCGATCGCGCCCGGCACAAGAGAAGCCATGACGTCCTCATCCTCCCGTTCGAGGAGGATCGCGATGCAGCCTGTGCGCCGCAGCAGGAATGGCAATTGAACGCCGACGATCTGCTCGGGCTGTACGAGCAAGCCGTCGATGCAATGCCGTTCAAGACACGGCGCGTTTTCCTCATGCACCGGGTCGATGAACTGAGCTACCGGGACATCCATGAGCGGCTTGGCATCAGCATCGCGACGGTGGAATATCATATGATGCGCGCCCTCGCCCATATTGCGACTGCGCTGGAGATCGAGCGATGAGCAGCACGGACTATCCGCTCGACGAGATCGCCCGCGCGTGGCTGGTCAAGATGCGCGGCGAGGATGCGCCGCGCCTGCAAAGCGAGTTCGAGACCTGGCTCGCGGCAGCTCCCGAGCATCGCAAAAGCTACGACCGCATCGCGCACGCGATGGACCGATCGGCGATCCTCAAATCGTCGCGCCGCCATGGGCTGGCGCGGAGCAGTGCCGTATCTTCGACCCGCCGCCGATGGCTTCCGGCAGGAGCCATCACCGCGGCCGCCGCGCTGCTGGTCGCCGTCGGCACGAGCCTGCTCTTGCCTACCGGCTCCAAAGACAGCCTGATTGCAGCGCGCGCGACCGAACCGCTGGTCACCCGCCGCGGCGAAATAAAGATTTTCCGCTTCGCCGATGGTGCCACCGCGACGCTCGATACGGACAGCCGCCTCGAGCTTGTCGAGGCAGGCGACGCCCTGCACCTTCGCCTGACACGCGGCCGCGCAAGGCTCGACTTCGCAAGGGGCGCCGGCCCTTTTCGGGTCGACGTCGGCAACGCGACCGTCAGCGGCGACAACGCCGGGTTCGACATCGGCGTTGCCGATGGCGGCGCCGTCGACATCATGGTGCTGCGCGGCCGGGCCGAGATGACGTCGCGCATGGTGGGTGGCGGCGCACGCGCCTTGCCGCCGGGCGAGCCGCTTCGGTACCGGATGGCGGACGGCGAATTGCGGCGCGAGCGAGCGCCGACCATATCTCCGCCATCGGCCGACTGGCCGACGGGCTGGTCGGAACATCGTTCGATCCAGCTCACCGCTCTCGCCCGGGAAGCGAACCGCTATGCCGCCCGGCCGATCGTCATCGACGATGCGGCGACGGGGCGGCTCGAGGTCTCCGGGCGGTTCCAGGTCAGCCGGCCCGAGATCATGGCCGATCGCCTCGGCGCGCTTTTCGATCTCGCGGTCGAACGGCGGGCCGACGGCATTCATCTTCGCCCGCGATAAAAATTTGCGGGGCCGACTAAGGTCCCCTCCCTTGCCCCGTCATCACCCCTCACCGGCCGTGCATCCCGCGCACGGCCCAACAGAGAAGGGGGAGAATGATGTCCAGAAAATCAGTTTCGATCGCCGCGATGATGGCCGGCGCGGCCATGGTTCTGACGCCGACGACGGCGCAGGCAATCCAGCAGGAAGAGCAAATGTTCAACCTGCCGCGGCAGGACCTCGGCGACGCGCTGCGGAGCGTGGCATCGCAGGCCGGGATCGAACTCTACGCCTCGGCGCGCGAGCTTGAAGGCCGTTCGTCTCAGCCGCTCACCGGCAGGATGACGGCGCGCGAGGCCATCGATACTTTGCTGCGCGGCACCGGCCTAACGGCGCGTTACGACAAGGGCGCGGTCATCATCGGGGGGCGACCCCGCGACGAAACGCCGGGCGAAGCCCCTCCGGAAGCGATCGTCGTGACCGGAACGCGGATCGCCGGCGCACCGGCGGCCGTTCCGGTGATCGAGGTGTCCGCCGAGGATATCCGCAATAGCGGGCGGGCGGATTTGGGCGAGGTGGCGCGCAGCCTGCCGCAGAATTTCGGCGGCGGCCAGAATCCGGGCATCGGCAATAGCCAGGGAGCACCCAACGAGAATGCCAATGCCAATGGCGCCTCGACTTTCAACCTGCGAGGCATCGGCCCCAACGCAACGCTGACCCTGCTCAACGGCAACCGCTTCGCCTATACCGGCGTGTCTTCGGTCATCGACGTGAGTGCGATCCCCGTGTCGGCGGTCGAACGGATCGAGATTGTCACGGATGGCGCATCGGCGATCTACGGTGCCGATGCCGTCGCCGGCGTGGTGAACATCCTCCTCAAGCGCGACTATGACGGCCTGTCGGCGATGGCGCGCGTCGGCGCATCGACCGACGGCGGCAATGTCCAGCAGCAATATGGCCTGCTCGGCGGCAAAGCCTGGTCGTCGGGGGGCCTGCTCGCCGCCTATGACTATAGCCGCTCGACGGCTATTCGCGCCGGCGACCGCGATTATGCCGGTGCTGCCAATCCCGCGACGACACTCTTCCCCGCCATCTCGCGCCATTCGGTGCTGCTAAGCGGCCATCAGGCGATCGGACCCGACGTCACGCTCGCTGCCGACCTTCTCTACAAAAAGAGCCGGCTTCGCTCGGCGACCGGCTACAGTCTCACCATCGCGCCGGACGAATTCGGGCTCGATAATCTCAGCACCTCCGAGATTTTCGGGGTCGCGCCGAGCCTCTCGGCCGAGCTCGGCGGCGATTGGCGCTTCAAGGCAAGCGGCTTCTTCGGGACCGATCGCACGGGAGGCTTCACCGACCTCTATTTCGGTGGCGACCTGCTGCAGCGTACCGACAAGCATTTCTTCAATCGCAACCTTGCGCTCGAAGCGGGCTTCCAAGGGCCGCTGTTCGCACTTCCTGCGGGCGACGTGCGCATCGCCTTCGGCGGCGGCGCGCGGCGCAACCACTTCTTCGCCGCGTCGCCGACGGGCGACATCCGGCGGCGGCGCGACAATCTCTTCGCCTATGGCGAACTCCTCGTTCCTCTTACCTCCCCGTCGCAAGACATCGCCGGGCTGCACCGTCTGACATTCACCGGCGCGCTGCGCTTCGAGGATTATTCGGACGCCGAGACGATTCTCACGCCGAAGCTCGGCATGGTCTGGGAACCCGTCGAGATATTGCGCCTTGGGGCCTCGTGGGGCCGCTCCTTCAAGATGCCGACGCTCTATCAGCAATATAGCGGCTATTCGGCGGTGCTTGCGCGAGCCGCGCGCTACGGGAGCGGATATCCGGCAAGCGCCGACGTGGTGTTCGCGGCGGGTCCAGACAGCCGGATCGGACCCGAGCGATCGAAGAACCTTACCCTCAGCGCGCAGCTCACTCCGGCACGCGGGCTCGAACTGACGGCGGCCTGGTATCGGATCGATTACAGCGACCGCGTGGCGCCGCCGATCCCGTCACTACTCGGCGTGCTCGACAATCCGCTCTACGCCGGTCTCGTGACGCTGAGCCCCGACGCCACCGATCTGGCCGCGATCATAGACGGCGCGCTCCTCGGGCTCGAAAATGGGGCGGGACGACCCTATAATCCCGCCAATGTCGTCGCCTTTATCGACGCACGCGACCGCAATATCGCGCGCCAGCGATATTCGGGGGTCGATCTGTCGATGCGCTACCGCATCGAGGTCGCGAGCGGCAAAGAACTGGCGCTTTCGGCGGCGGGGAGTTTCCTCCGGAGCCGCCAGCAGCTCCTTCCGGGAGCCGAGTGGACGCGCCTCGCGGGCACGCTCTTCCATCCGGCCCGCTTTCGCGGGCGCGCCGGACTGACCTACGGCGGCGAGCGCTTTTCGCTCGCCGCCTTCGTCAATCATATGAGCGGTCTCGACGACGATCGGCAGGCGGCAGTCGTGCGGATCCCGGCCTACACGACGGTCGACTTCACGGCACGGGCGCGCGTCGGCAAAGGCACCGAAATCTCGCTCGCCGCGCTCAACCTCTTCGATGCAAAGCCCAAGGCGATCGCAACCGCCCTGCCCGCCGACACGCCGTTCGACACGACCAACTATTCGGCAGCGGGACGCTTCATCGGCATCACCGTCCGGCAGGAGTGGTGAGGATGGCGAGACATATACTCCTCGCCGGCGCGGCGCTGATCTCCGGCGCCGCGCTCGCACCGCACGCCGTCGGTGGCGAAGCAAAGCACGTTTGGACACTCGGCGATCAGCTCGCGGTCCCCGAAGTCCGTGCGCTCGCGATCGCCGCCGATGGGAAAAGTGCCGCCTATGTCGTGCGCGTCGCCGACCGGGAAAGCGACCGCACCGTCGCGATCCTGCGGCTTGTCGATCTGGCGAATGGCGCAACGCGCGAGTTGCTGCGCGCCGCATGGATCGACCAGCTCCGCCGTGTCCCCGGCACGGCGGATTGGAGCGCACGGATCGACAAGGGCGACGGCGTGCAGCTTTACAGGATCGGGGAGAATGGCGCTGCGAGTCCGCTCGTCACTCACCCCGCAACGGCGATCTTCGGCGACAGCGAGGGCGCGGTCTTTCCCGGCTATGGGCATGCACCGCTTGCGACTGGCGTTCGCGCGCACAGCTGGTCGCCCGACGGGCAGCGGCTCTTCTACGTCGTCGTCGACGCCGCGCCGAAAAGCAAGGCCGTCCGTTACGACAGCGAAGTTACCGCCGAACGCGCGCGGCGCCGATCGCCGGGCCAGGCAACGGCATCGATCTATCTGCGCGAGCCGGACGGGACGGACATACTTCTCGGCACGCGCCCACAGAGCGACCTCACGACCTTCTTCGACCGCAATCACGTCCGCTGGGAAAGGGACGAAGTCCAATATGACCTGATGGAGGTCGGCGCGGATGGCCAGCAGAAGGTCGTCACCATGGCGTGGAGGTTTGCGGAGAGAAAGGCGCGCCTGCTCGATCCGAAGGCCGAGCGCGTCTATTGGCTCCTGCCGGGGCCGGGCGGCGGGCGCCTGTCATCGCAGGGCAATGGCGAGGTCCGCGAACTCGTCGAAACCTTGCCCGACGGGAAGACCCGCAGCTATGGCCGCTTTCCTTTCGCGGTCGGCGATGGCCGTGCCGTCGGCGGCTTCCGATCGATCGACGGCAGTCGCGCGATCGCGGGAACCCGCACGATCGAAAATCCGCGCTTCGGCCTCGCGGTGGTGGAGCAGAGCGGCGTCCGCACCATCGGCGGCGAGCAAAGCCTCAGCCATTGCGACTTCGTGCCGTCACTCAGCCGCGGCGCCTGCATCGCGCAGGGACAGACGGAACCGCCCGCGGTGGTGACGGTCGATGTGGCGAACGGAAAAATCCGGCGCGTTGCGTCGGCATCGCAGGCCCATGATGCGATCGATCCGCTGAAGATCGAGCCTCGCACATGGGTCAATCGCCACGGCTACAGGGCGACGGGCTATGTCGTCTGGCCACGCGGATATGAAAAGGGCCGGCGCTATCCGGCGATCCTCGTCACGCACGGCACCGATGCCGACGATCGCTTCGCGAACCGCGAGAACCAATGGGAGTATCCCGTCCAGCTGTTCGCCGAGCGCGGATATGTTGTGCTGCTCGTCAACGATCCGAGTTCACGGCAGAATGCGGAAATCCGCGCCGCCTATGATGCTTGGATCAACGAAACAAAGGATCTCCCGCCCGAGACGTTGCGGCAATTGATCTGGCTCAATGGCGTCGCAAGCTATGAGGATGCGGTGAAGGAGTTGGTCGACGCGGGCGTCGCCGACCCATCGCGCGTCGGCATCGCGGGCTACAGCCGCGGCTCGCAGATGGTCAATGTCACGATGACCAACTCGCATATGTTCCGGGCCGCTTCGAGCGGCGACGGCGGCTATCTCGAACCGGCCTTCTATGCCGATGTCGCGGGGTCTTATGATGCGGTGTTCGGAGGGCCGCCGACCGATCCCGCCGCGCTCGCCCATTATCGGCGCCTCTCGCCGTCGCTCCGTGCGGGCGAGGTGTGCGGCGCAATCCTGCAACAGGTCGCGGCGCCCTATATCCCGTCGATCGACTTCCACACCGCGCTCCGAAAGGCCGGCGTGCCCGCGCAGCTCAGTCTCTATCCCGGCGAAGATGCCGCCTCCGACGAGACGCATATTTTCCATATCCCATCGAACCGGATCGGCGCGATGCTGGAGAATATCGCCTGGTTTGACTATTGGCTACTCGGCAAGCGCGATCCCGGATCGCCCTTTGCCGATCGCTACGCACTCTGGGACAAGATGGGCGCGGCGGCGCCGCGCTGCGATGGTCCGAGCGGCGAGCCGGGCGGATAAGGCCCCTCCTCCCACCAGCGAACCCACGCCTCGGCGGCCGCGAATGTCAGGATGCGGTGATCGCGGCCATCGTCCTGCCAGATGCCCTCGCCTGCGCGCTTCAGCCAGTCGGGGTCAATCAGCCCTGCCTCGACGAGGCGGCCGCCACGCAGCATCGCGAGGGCCGCTTCGCCCTGCGCGTCGAACACGCGCCGGATGAAGCCGCTCGGGCTCCCCTTGGTCCGGCGTTCGAGAATGAGCTCGGGGAGCAGGTCCTCGAAGGCCGCTCGGGCGACCGCACGGTCACGACCGCCGCGCACCCAATACCAGGTCGGGATCGACAGGCAGAGCTCGACGATGGGCTGGGACAATAGAGGCGAAATCTGCGGCGGCGCGCTGCTGCGCGGATAGAGTTCGATGCTCTTCTGCGCGCGCGCCAGCATCGCGACATGCGCCGCTTTGCCCGGCAACGTGCGCGGCGGTGCGGTGAGCCAGGGATGACGATCGCCATCGTTGAGCGCCGCGGCGCGCCCGGCAGGGCCGAGACCGCTGAGGTCACGGCGGGCGCGATGGCCGCCGCCTCGGCGCCGAACGCGCTCCAAGCCCTTCGCGACCACCGCGGCCATGCCCGACCCGGTAAGATCGGCGAGATCGCGAGCAGTTTGGAAGAGGCCGGGACGAAACCCTTGTGCGAAGAGACGATCGGCCAGCGGGACGGCGCTCCGCAGTCCGCAAAAGATATTGTCGCCGCCATTGCCGGAGAAATAGGCGTCGACCGGTTCGCCAAGCTGTCGGTGTTCCGCCTCGATCGCATGAAAGAAGTGGAGCGCGAAGGGCAACGGAAGATGCGGCAACACCGGCTGCGTTACATCGACCGCGCCAAGATCATAGGATGGTGCGTAGAGGCGCACTCCGAGCTTTCCGACCAGCGCTTCGGCATAACGGCGTTCATCGCCATCGGTCCCCGGTTCGACCATCGTCAGGCATCTGAGTCCCGGTGTCCGGGGGCCGAGCGCGGCCGCGACGATCGAGCTGTCGAGGCCGCCCGATACACCGACGAGGATCTTGTCGAAGCAGGTCGTCCAGGCCCCGATGCTGTCCTTGAGCGTAGTGCGCAGCGATGCAGCAGCCGACGCAAAATCCATTTTGGCGGGCGGACGAACATGGTCCCATGGGGACCAGACCTGCTCGATGCGACCAGCCGACGATGTCGCCATCAGCCGTTCGCCGGGGAAAAGTTCTTCGATGCCGGCGATCCCCGTCCGGCGTCCGATCACATCGATGCCCGCGAACATCCGCGCGAGCGCTCCACAGTCGACAACAGAATCCCCCGGCGTGGCGAGCGCCGTCATATCGCTCGCGAGCGCAACGCGCCCCGCGTCACGCCGCATATAACAAGGCATCATTCCCGAGGGATCGCGCAGGACCGACAGGGTGCCATCATCGCCGATCAGCAGCGCGACATAGCCGCCCCAATAGTTTGCGAGCAGCGCCCCGCCCCTTGTCTGCAATATGCGCTGCCGCTCGGCGGGATCGAGCTCGGTCACGCGCGTCGATGGCACTTCACGCCGGAACAGCGCCCCGACAATAAAGCCCCGGTCGCCGAGGTCGATGAGCGGGGCGGAGCTCCATAGCCTCGCGGCGCGCGCTTCCCATGCCGATGGAACGCGTTCGGCATGGTCAGCGTCAGGCGCCGCGAGGCCGGACGGCGCGATATCGAGGCGGAAGGAAAACCTCATCGCACCGTCAGCAAGGGCGTAAAATTGGCGACGCGGTCGAGCGGATCGCTGAGCAGGGTCGTGCCCGACTGAATCCAGCAGTGCGCCGCAAAAGGAAGCGTGACGCCGATGACGAGATCGACGGAGAGCCCCCGGCGTGCGAGCATCGTGCGCATCGCAAGGCCGCGCACGAGGCATTGGTCGGTCGCGTCGCGATAGCGCGACGCGCGCTCGACAGCTGCGGCAATGGGGCGGCAGCGATCGAGATCGGCTTCGGTGTCCGCGAGACGAGAGGGCTCAAGCAACGCGCCGAGCGAGCGGTTTGCGAGATGTCGTTTCGCGCGGACTTGCCGGGCAATCGCCTCGATGAGCAGCCAAGGCCGCGGCTTTCCGAGATGCCGGTCATGAAGGCTGGTCAGCGGCGGTGGCACGTGGGGGCGCGTCGGTGACGCATCGCCGCGCTCGATCAGGCCCTGTGCGGCCAGCCAGGCGATGGCGTCGCTGCTGGCTCTTCCTTCGTCGAATGCCGCCAAATATTCGGCGCCCTCGCCTTCGAGGAGGAAGTAGCGGCTTGCCGAAAGGTCGAGAAGGACCGCGCGGGGGCCGAACAGGCAGTAGCTGAGATCAGCGCGGAGGCGATGTGGTGCCATGCCGGATGCTCGCAGCGGCGCGTGCGTGCGGCACCGTGCGGTGCCGCACGCCGGTCGCGTCAATCGTCGGTCTGGATGCCGGCGTTGTACGTCCGCTGGAACGTCTGGATGTCCAGCGGGCCGAGTTCGCCGACGCCGCGGGTTTCGACGCGCGCATCGCCAAGATCGACGATGTTCTTTTCACTCTTGTTCATGGCTTTACCTCTCTAACATAACGCGACCAGAATCGAGTCGCATAGAGAAATATACGCCAATTTACTCGATTGAATACTTTATAGTTTAATTATTTTCCGAATATAATTCGAATATAATCCTGATATGTGAGATCATTATCTCTATCTCAATTTTTCAGTTCCGTACATATTTCTAATTTATACTTTTCTACATACAGCGCCTCAAATAGGCGCCCCCTGCAACCAGCGCCGCGCCGGTCGTAAAGACCGGCGCGTCAATTTCCGCGGTGCAAAAATAGAGCGGGCGGCCGAAGCCGCCCGCCCAGTCCGTCAAGCAGCCAGCGGCGGATGCTCGTCGGCCTTACCGCTCTCGGTTTCGGCCAAGGTCTCGACGCTCGCGGCAATCGCCACCGCCACGTGGCTGGCCGACTTCACGCTGCCTACACCGCCGCGCGCGGTATAGGCCGAGGGCGGAAACGCCATCCATCGGGGAACCCACGGCTCGGACTTCGCTCGGCCGTTGGCGCCTTCGAGACAGTCCGAAAGGATAGCCTTCAAGGCCCTACCCTTCTCACCGGCGTTTGCTGCTGCGACCTCCGGCCCCGCGACCTCGCCGGTGATGGCAAGCAGGACCTCGCGGTCGCGAAGCTGGTCGAAGAAGGCCGCGTCCGCCGACCAATGCTGGCGCATGTCGGTGCCGAGATGGAGTCCGATCATCTCCACCGCCTCGCTTCCCGCCTGCAGCGTCTCGCCCATGACGATCGCCACGATCTCCAGCACGACCGGATCGGGGAGTTCGAGCAGCCGAGCGAACAGCGGTGCAAAAGGGGGACGGTTCAGCGGCCTTCCCATGACGGTTGGCGCTTCCTCGTCGAAGCCGAGCACCGCCAGCACCGCACGGCGCTTGAGGTCGAAAGCCGTCTCGGCGGAACAGGTTTCGACGCTCTCGGCAATATCTTCCTTCGGCGCGCGCTGGCCTTCGACATCGACGCGCCAGAGATCGGCCCCCGCAATGACATGCGCGAGCATCGCCCGCAGCGCGACTCCGCCATGCCCCGCCAGATCGGCGCGAACCGCCGCATGGCGATGGAGGTCGATATAGGCATTGAGCGGCCCCGACACTTCGGGACGAACGGGCTTGGCAATGACGGCTTCGCCGTCTTCGCCACCGCCGCCCGAAAGCCGCTTCGCTTCCTTGGTGGTGACGAAGCCTTCGTGAAAGGTGATTTCGCCGCTCTCCCGTACCTCGACGTAAATGCGGCCGCCCTTGCGCTTGCCCGCATGGGCGAAATCCCACGACCGGAACCAGTCGCCGCGCGCCATCACGATCACATCGGCCCATCCGGTGTCCAGATATTCGGCTTTGCGTGCCTCGATGGCTGCCATCTGTGCCGACCAGAAGACATCGGCATCGGCAAAGAAGCTGTCTTCGCCGAACAGGTCCGCGACGATAGCCGCCTTCGCTTCCCCGGCATCGAACAGCGCGTGCTTCACCGCGATGGCAGTGCCGCCGAACAGCCATGCTTTGAGCTGATGACCTGTCGGGCAATATGCGCCTTCATCATCGAACAGCGCCAACCATGATTTCTGTTGGCTCTTAGATGCGAGCGTCAGATGCCGAACGGTGCCCGCATCGATCTCGCCGTCGCGATAGAGCGTGCGGATGCGCGGCAGGAGATTGCCAAGCGCAAGGATGCGTTTCACCGCGCGCGGCTCGAACCCGAAGCTGTCGGCGACCTCCTCGACCGAGCGCCCCGCCTTGACCAGCGCCACGAACGCTTCCCACTGGCTGACCTCATCGGGCTGCACCCGTGCGAGATTTTCGAGCATCGACGCTTCGAGCGCGTCGGCATCGTCGCCCTCATCGAGAATGGCACAGGGAATGGGTCGAACCGCCCCACCCTCGCGCGCGATGGCGCTTACAGCGGTAAAGCGCCGACGCCCCGCGACGATCTCGAAATGGCCTTCCGAACAATTGGGCCGAACGAGCAGCGGAACCAGCACTCCGCGAGCGCGGATGCTCGGCATGAGGTCGGTGACGTCGGGGTCTTTCCCCTTTCCGCGCATGTTGGCGGCGGCGATGGACAGGTTGCCCAGATCGATGAAATCAAGCTCCATGACTTTCTTCCTTTTCTTCAACCACACCCGGCCCCGGACGGCGGGGCGGGCGGCGAGAAAAGGCGACGGGACCGCGCCAAAGGACGGCGCGCACCCGAAGGGCCGTAACGAAGTGAAGGAGCCGGGCATCGCCCGGCTTGCGCGACGGCCGAGCGGTCCCATAGCCGTGCGCCGACTGCCACGCTGTCCGTGGCCGGCCCAACGACAACGCCGCCGTGCGGTAAGCGCGGCGTCAACATCGGAGAAGAAATGCGCCCTTGGCGAAGCCGCAGGCGGGGCGGCGTGCGCGCGGGCCTGGGCTTAGCCGCCGCCCCGTCAAGACAAGCGAGCCAAGAGCGCTGCGCGGCCAACCGTGCGAACGCGCGACCTCTGGCAGCGCCTGCCGCCGCCAGTGTGCGCTCAATTCAGGCCGCGCTCATTTCCACTGGCACCGCTATATTTTCTGATCCGGCAGCGCCCGCACAATAGCTCCCCCATGCCTGCATCAGCTTGACGCGCGCGCCGGGCTGGTTTGGCGTGCCGAGATAGGTTGTACGGCGATAGGCCGCCTGCACGGCGTCAGGTGTCTTATGGGCCAGCGCCGCCTCGACCACAGCGTCGGCGAAGTCCTCGTTGGCCGCCCAGTCGGTGAATGTGGAACGAAAGCCATGGACATGGAAAGGCTCTTTCATGTCGCGCAGCACCTTTAGCAGCGTCATATCGGACATCGGCTTTCCCGCCGCGCCGGGGAAAACGACCTCGGTATCCGGAAGGCGGAAAGCTCTTGCTTTCGCCAACACGGCCAGAGCCGCGTCGGATAGTGGCACGATATGGGCGTTGCCCCGCTTCATGTGATCGGCGGGAATGGTCCACAGACGCTGTTCAAGATCGAACTCATCCCATGTCGCAAGCCGGACCTCCTGGCTGCGTATGCCGGTAAGGATGAGCAATTCGAGCGCGAGTCGCCCAAAAGCCGGCTTTCGGCGCAAAGCCGTGATGAAGGCAGGCAGCGCGCTGTAAGGCATCGCCTTGCGATTCTCCCGCGATTTCACCTGACGGGGCAATCCGCGTCCGGCTTTCAAGCTGCCATTGCCCGACGGAGCTTCGCTGGAGCGCCAGCCTTTTGCGTGCGCATAATCGAGGACGACGCAGATGCGGTTGCGCACCTGACGTGCCGTCTCCGGAATCTCCTGCCAGATAGGCAACAATACACCGATGATATCCGCCGCGGCGATTCCGCCGGTCGCAACATCGCCCAGCTTCGGAAAGGCGTGGCTTTCGAGGCTGGCAAGCCATTGGCGTGCATAAATGGCGCTTTTCCAGCCTGCCGCATTCTCTAAATGATATTGGCGCGCGGCTTCGCGGAATGTCACCTTGGCGGCGGCTTCACTTTTCCTCTCGGCAAGCACATCGCGACGGTCGATCTTGACGGCCTTGCGAAGCTCGTTGGCTTTCTGACGGGCCTCCACGAGCGGTAGCAATTTGGCGCTGCCCAAGCCGATGTCCTGGCGTTTGCCGTCACGTTGCAGGCGCAAAAGCCAATAAGCCCCGCCCCGCTTGTCGACCTTCAAAAACAGCCCATCGCCGTCCTGATAGGTGCCAGGATTCGCCAAAGCTGCCTTGATCGCCAAAGCTGTGAGCTTTTTCATAGGGTTACCCCATATTTTTACCCCCACACGTGGAGGGTCAATTTTGAAGGGTCGAAAAACTTACCCCCACATTCCCCCCACACTTCTTGCTGAGCTTCAGTGATATGGAATGGGATGCAGAGGACCGAACCAAGCGAGTATACGCTAGGTTTTCCGCCATTTCTAGGGATTTTAGGGGATGCCCTCGGACCGGAGGGTGGTGGACAGGGCTGGATTCGAACCAGCGTACGGAAACCCGGGCAGATTTACAGTCTGCTGCCTTTAACCACTCGGCCACCTGTCCATTGGGGCCCGCTTTGGGAAGAGGCCCAATGGCGAAACGATGCTTGCCTGTCAATGCCAGTCATGGGAAAGGCGCGCGCTATGAGACAATTTTCCCGTCACCGCCGGCCGCAGGGCCAAAGCACCCGCGGTCAGCCCATTCGTTTCTGGGGCCGCCACGCCGTTCTGGCCGCCCTCGCCAACCCCGAACGCACCGTGAAGCGCATCTGGGGCACCCGCGAGGCGCTCGGCCAGCTCGACCTGCCCCCGGTGATTCCGATCAGCTACGCCGACGTCACCGACCTCGCGCGACTCGTCGCGCGCGACGCGCCGCACCAAGGGCTGGTGATCGAGGTCGACCCGTTGGAGGGCGTCTATCTTGGCGACCTCCTTCAGGAAGAGAGCGATAGCGACAGCAAGCGCCCGCTCGTCATTCTCGACCAGGTCACCGACCCGCACAATATCGGCGCGGTGCTGCGCTCGGCCGCCGCCTTCGATGCCGCCGCCATCATTACACAGGACCGCCACAGCCCGCCCGAGAGCGGCGTGATCGCGCGCTCGGCGTCGGGCGCACTCGAAATCGTGCCGTGGGTGCGCGTCGTCAACCTGTCGCGCGCGCTGGAGGAAATCGCCGAGGCGCAATATTGGCGCATCGGGCTGATGGGCGACACCGAAACGACGCTCGGCTCGACGCTCGACGGCAACAAGGTTGCGCTGGTGCTCGGGTCCGAGGGCGACGGCATGCGTCACAATGTCATGGAACATTGCGACGTGCTGGCGAAACTCCCCATCTCGCCGCGGATGGAGAGCCTCAACATCTCGAACGCCGCGGCGATCGCTCTCTACGCGGTCGCGACGGCTGGCCAGTAATGCTTAGTCCTCGGCGGCGATCCGGACGCGGAGGCCGTCGAGCGCGTCGCTGAACGGGATCTGGCACGACAGGCGCGAGGCGTCGTCGCGATCGGTGGTCGAATCGAGCAGGTCGTTCTCGTCCTCGCTCATCGCGGGCATCGCCGCCGTATCGCCGGCCTCGACATGGACATGGCAGGTGGCGCACGAGCAACAGCCGCCGCACAGCGCGAGCAGTTCGTCGAACCCGGCGTCGCGGATATTTTCCATGACCGTCAGGCTGGTGTCGCCCTCGATCTCATGTTCGGTCCCGTCGCGCGTCACGACTATCAGCTTGGCCATGCTAGTCCCCATATCTTCGTTGTTGGTGGCGCTATGTCGCGCGTTGCGTGTCAAATCAAGCGTTGCTATTGGCTACTTAAGGAACAAAAGGAGAATATGCGATGGGCCTCAGCCAGCAGCAGCTGAACGCGGGAATCGACGCCCTCGCGGCGAGCGATCCCAATTTCGCGCGCGCGCTCGGCAATGCCGGCTATCCCGAACCGCGCATCCGCGCGCCGGGCTACACCACGCTGCTGCGCACCATCGTCGGCCAGCAGGTCAGCGTTGCCGCAGCCAACTCGATCTGGAACAAGCTGGAAGCACAATTCGGCGAGGGCTGCCCGGCGGAAACGGTCGCCGCCGCCGACTTCGACACGCTGCGCGCGTGCGGACTTTCCGGCCAGAAACAGGGCTATGCCAAAAGCCTCGCGCAGCTGATCCTCGACGGCGAACTCCAATTCGACGCCCTCCCCGCCGACGACGAGGAAGCGATTGCGCTGCTCACCCGGGTCAAGGGCATCGGCCGCTGGTCGGCTGAAATCTATCTCCTCTTCGCCGAAGGGCGTCCCGACATCTGGCCCGCCGGCGACCTCGCCGTGCAGGAAGCCGTCGGCCGCATCCTGCAACTGGGCGCGCGCCCCAGCGAGAAACAGGCGCGCGAACTGGCCGAAGCCTGGCGCCCGCATCGCGGCGCGGCGGCGATCTTCAGCTGGCACTGCTACAATATGGATGTGATCTAGGTGGAGACTGACCACCCATACCTCGTCATTCCCGCGAAAGCGGGAACCCAGTAGCACCCTCTATGCGACAGGACTTCGGCCCGACCGTCTACCTGCTCGCGTCGCGCCGCAACGGGACCCTCTACGTCGGCGTCACTTCGAACCTCCTCCAGCGCGTATATCAACATCGCGAGGGTTTGATGCCCGGCTTCACCCGGGAATTTGGCGTGAAGTCTAGTATGGTTCGAGCAGCATGCGACGATGGATGCAGCAATCCAGCGCGAAAAGCGGATCAAGAAATGGAACCGCGCGTGGAAGCTCGACCTGATTGAAAAGGATAATCCCGATTGGCGCGATCTCGCCGAAACATTGGGCTTTGAGCCGATAAGTTGAACTGGGTTCCCGCTTTCGCGGGAATGACGATAGGGAAGGAGTGATCGAGATTTGGAGATTCGCATGACCACCACCCGCGACATCGTCACCGCTTATTATACCGCGTTCAATGCGGGCGACACCGAAGCGATGCTCGCGCTCGTCGCCGACGATATGCGTCATGACGTCAATCAGGGCGAACCGCGGCACGGCAAGGTGCTGTTCGCCGAATTCAACGCGCATATGACGCACTGTTACCACGAACAGCTCACCGATATGGTGATCTTTGCCGAAGGCAACCGCGCCGCCGCCGAGTTCGTCGTCAACGGCACCTATCTCTCGACCGACGAGGGGCTACCCCAAGCGAACGGCCAGACCTATCGCCTTCCCGGCGGCGCCTTCCTGTCGGTAAACGGCGCCGGACTGATCGACCGCGTGACCACCTATTACAATCTTCAGGACTGGCTGAAGCAGGTCGGCGCATGACGGTCAGCGTCGCGCCGGTGACAGGCCCCGGGTTGGCGGAGGTCATCCCCGCCCTCGCCCGCCTGCGCACCACCGTATTCCGCGACTTTCCCTATCTCTACGACGGCGACGCGGCTTATGAGTCCGGCTATCTTGCCGATTTCGCGGCGGCCGGGGGCGCGGTGATCGTCGTCGCGCGCGACGGCGACGAGATTGTTGGCGCCGCCACCGCCGCGCCGCTCGCGACGCAGGACGCGGCATGGCAAGCGCCGCTCGCCGCCGCGGGCTTCGACATCGCGCGCACCTTCTATTTCGGCGAATCGGTCCTGCTCGCCAGCCATCGCGGCCGCGGCATCGGCCACGCCTTCTTCGACCACCGAGAGGCGCAGGCGCGCGCGCTGGGTGCCTCGCACGCCGCCTTCTGCAGCGTGATCCGCGCCGACGACCACCCCGCGCGCCCCGACGATTACCGCCCGCTCGACGCCTTCTGGCGCGGGCGCGGCTATGCGCCGCTCACCGGCGTCACCGCATCCTTCGACTGGAAATGCGTCGGCGAGAGCGAAGCCCGCAGCCAGAGCCTTCAATATTGGACCCGCGCCCTATGATCCGCGTCGCCAGCGCCGCCTGGCCAATCGAGCGGCACCCCGATTGGGCGAGCTATGCGGCCAAGCTCGAAGCCTGGGTCGCCGAGGCGGCGGGCAATGACGCGCAGCTGCTCGTCTTCCCCGAATATGGCAATATGGAGTTCGCCGCGCTCCTCGATCCCGAGGTGGCGCTCGACGCCGCAGCGCAGGTCGAGCCGCTCGCCGCAATGGCGAGCGACGTGGCGAACCTCCACGCCGACCTCGCCCGGCGCCACAAGGTCCATATCCTCGCCGGCTCGATGGTCGAGCGCGACGAGCGCGGTCTTATCGTCAACCGCGCACGCCTGTTCAGCCCTGAAGGCGGCATGGGTGCGCAGGACAAGCTGATCCTGACGATGTGGGAGCGCACCCACTGGACGATCGCCCCCGGCGCGCCGCGGGTGACGCTGTTCGACGTCGGCTTTGCAAAGGTCGGCGTCATCATCTGCTACGACAGCGAATTTCCCGCTGCGGCGCAGGCGCTCGCCGCGGCAGGCGCCGACATCTTGCTGATCCCGAGCTGCACCGACAGCCTAGCCGGCTATTGGCGCGTCCGCATCGGGGCGATGGCGCGCGCGCTGGAGACGCAATGCTTCACCGTCCAGTCGCCTACGGTCGGCGCAGCGCCCTGGTCGGCGGTGGTGGACGTCAACGTCGGCGCTGCAGGCATCTTCGCCCCGCCCGACCTCGGCATGCCCGCTGACGGTATCGTCGCGCTTGGAGAGATGGACAAACCCGGCTGGACCTACGCCGACCTCGATCTCGATACGCTCGCCGAGCTGCGTCGGAACGGCGCGGTACGCGGGCCAGCGCATTGGGGCGAGCAGCCGCACACGCCGCCGCTCTTGCTTCGCCTGCTCTGACAAAGCCGACCCGAAGCCGTTCGCCCTGAGCTTGTCGAAGGGCCGTTCTTTCTTTTTGCGTTGGACAAGAGAAGGACGGTGCTTCGACAAGCTCAGCACGAACGGAAGCTATGTGTACGGCGCCCAACAAAAAGGCCGGGTGGATTGCTCCACCCGGCCTTTCTGTTCAACCTGAAACCAGGCTTATTTCTTGGCAGCGGCCTTCTTGGCCGGAGCCTTCGCAGCGGGCTTGTCTTCGGCGGCCTTCGCCGGAGCAGCCTTCTTCGCAGCAGCGGGCTTTTCCTCAGCCTTCGCCTCAGCCTTCTTCGCCGGGGCCTTCTTGGCGGGCGCTTCCTCGGCCTTGGCCTCTTCCTTCACCGCGTCCTTCTTGGCGGCCGGCTTCTTCGCGGCAGCCTTCTTGGCGGGCTTGTGGTCGTGGTCATGGTCGTGGCCGCAACCCGGGCCATGGACGTGGCCGTCGTCGTCGGCTTCGATCGCGGCTTCCAGTTCCTCGCGGGTGGTTTCGCGGTCGCTGATCTCGGCCTTTTCGAACAGGAAGTCGACGACCTTGTCTTCATAGAGCGGGGCGCGAAGCTGGGCCGCGGCAAGCGCGTCCTGCTGCACATATTCGATGAAGCGCGTGCGATCTTCGGGGCGATACTGCTGCGCCGCCTGCATGATCAGGCGCTGCATTTCCTGCTGCGACACCTGCACGCCATGCGCCTGGCCGATTTCCGACAGGAGCAGGCCGAGGCGGACGCGGCGCACTGCGATCGCACGATAATCGTCGCGGTCGTTCTCGAGCTCGGCCTTTGCCGCTTCGGGATCTTCCTCGTGGCTCGCTTCATGCTCGAGCTGCTGCCAGATCTGGTTGAACTCGGCTTCGACCATCGTCGGCGGCACGTCGAAGTCGTGGCTCGCGGCGAGCTGGTCGAGCAGCTTGCGCTTCATATAGGTGCGCGTCAGGCCGTTCAGCTCCTGCTCGACCTGGTCCTTCATCAGCTCTTTCAGCTTGTCGAGGTTTTCGAGGCCGAGCGTCTTGGCGAACTCGTCGTCGATCTTCGACGCGGCCGGAACCTTCACTTCCTTCACCGTCACGGCGAATTCGGCGGGCTGGCCCTTGAGGTCCGCAACCGGATACTCGTCCGGGAACGTCACCTTCAGAACCTTTTCGTCGCCGACCTTGACGCCGACCAGCTGGTCTTCAAAGCCCGGGATCAGCTGACCCGAACCGATTTCGACCGCCATGTCCTCGCCCGTGCCGCCGTCGAAAGCGACGCCGTCGACGCTGCCGGCGAAGTCGATGATGACCTGGTCGCCAGTGGCGGCCTTCTTGGTCTTCGGCGCTTCTTCGAAGCGCTTCATCTGCGCGGCGAATTCCTCGATCTTGGCCATCACGGCCTTGTCGTCGGCGGGAACGGTCAGACGTTCGAGTTTCAGACCTTCGATCGACGGCGTCGCGATCTCGGGCAGCACTTCGAGGCTAACGGTCAGCTCGGCGTCCTTGCCGGCTTCATAACCCTCGTCGAGCGACACGGCGGGCTGCAGCGCGGGGCGGAGCTTTTCCTTCGCCATCAGGTCGCGCACGCCGGCGTCGATCGCCTTGTTGAGCGCGTCGGCCGACAGCGCCGGGCCATGCATCTTGCGGATCAGGTTCGCCGGAACCTTGCCGGGGCGGAAGCCGGGCATGCGGACGGTCGGGGCGATGCTCTTCACCTCGTCGTCGACGCGCGCGTCGATATCCTTGGCGGTGATGGTCACGCGATATTCGCGCTTCAGGCCTTCGTTCAGCGTTTCGACGGTCTTCATTGCCTTGGTCTTATCCTTGCTCAAAATCTCGTATCGAACCCCGCCAGAGCGGCGGAATTCCCCATGATCCCGGCCTGCATTGCAGAATGGTGCGGGCGAAGGGACTCGAACCCCCACATCTTGCGATACTGGTACCTAAAACCAGCGCGTCTACCAATTCCGCCACGCCCGCAGGTGTTTTCGGCCGGGTGCACGAAATCGCGCGCTGCCGCGCACGCCCGTGCGGGCCGCGCGGGGCTATAGCAGACGCATCGCCAAGGGCAAGGCCGGAAAGCCGCCTTTTCCCCCGCGATCCGGCAGCGGGAACATGCACTGCGCCGGTTCGTTGGTTATTTGAGGAGAATCATCATGACCAACGGCCCCGACCCACTTCCCAAGCCGAAGCCCGACACGATCGAACCACAGGCGCCGCCCGAACAGCCGGTGCAGCCGACCCCGGTCGAAGACCCCGCCGGCCAGCCGACCGAAATCCCCGGCCGACCCGGCGGTGGCGACATTGACCAGCCCGGCCGCGGGCCAGCGGAGGTGCCGCCGCAGCAGGTGTAAACAGGCGCCGCCTCCCAATTCCGCCTCCCGCTGCGCCATGTTTTTGGCCCCGTCCGGCAGCTCGCGAAAAACCGCTTGCAAAGATGTAAGCAGCAGCTAGCAACCTGCTTTATCTAGTCTATTGGCTAGTGTGACGGGGGTCGCACAATGCGTTGGGGGGGGGATGGCTGCCGGCTTGTCGGCGGCCGCTTGGTGGAGCACTGCGGGCGGAGCGACGCAGCCGGAAACGGCGAGCATCCCGCCGGCGCCTGCCATCGTCGCGCCCGCCCCGTCTCCCGAACCCGAATCCCGCCCGGCCGCGACGCTCGCCTCCGGAACGCCCGTCTTCGTCATGCTCGACCAGGATCTGTCGACGATGACCGCGATGTTGGGCGACCGTTTTCCCGTCGTCGTCCTGCACGATGTCGTCGATCGGAACACGATCGTCATCCCCAAGGGTGCGACGGGTTATGGCGAGGTGACCTTCACGACGAACAAGGGCGGCTTCGGAAAACCCGGCATCATCGGCATTGCGCTGCGCCGCCTGCAACTCGGCGACCGGCAGGTCGCGCTCAGCGGCCGCTATCGGGAAGAAGGCGCGAATAACAATGGCGCCACGGCGGCAACCTTCTTTGCGGTCGGTGTCTTCGCCGGCTTCATCAACGGAAAGCCCGGCGTCATCCCCAGGGGCCGCGAGCTCAAGGCGCGCACCGGCGAAGCGATCGTCTTTACGCCCGGCCTGGCCGCAACCTTGCCCACCCCGCCGGCCACTGCGGCCCTCGTCGTGGCCGAAGCGCCCGATACCGCCATTTCCGTCGCAGCCGAACCGGCCGCGACACGCGATTCCCCGGCTGAAGAACCGGAAACAATATCCAAAACAGGAGGATGAATATGAAGTTCGCAACCACCAAGACCGCTTTGGCCGCGATCGCCGTATCGTGCATCGCGATCGCGCCGGCCATCGCGCAGGACAGCACCGGCCCCAAAGGCGACGTCGAAGCAACCGCCGGTGCCGAAGATACGGACGAAGGGACGGCCGACGCAGCGGTCGCGACCGAACAGGCGATCGCCGCGGCTGTCACCGCGCCGGCGCCGACCTGCGAACTCCACGTTTTCCCTACCCTCGAAGGTCAGGCGATGACCACGGGCTGGCTGTCGGGCTTCGGTGTCGTCGGCGCGATCGCCGACGCCGCATCGAACAAGAATCGCAACATCAGCGAAGCCGAATATCTGAAAGAAGCGCTGGGCCCGCAGATGCAGATCGATGCGCTGAATTCGATCAATCTCGTCGAGGCGCTGAAGCTGCCCCCGTCGCAGATCATCTATGAAACGCCGATCGCCGACCGCAAGATCACAACCAAGGCCGCGACGCGGCTCAGCGCGTCAAAGGCGCCCTGCTATGTCGAACTGGTCATCACGCAGAATTTCTACACGAAAAAGGCGATCTACGGCCGCTCGCTGAACAACCGCTTCATCGTCAAGGACTTCCGCACCGGCAAGGACAAGGCGGCGCTGGTCAAGGGTCGCGGCGGTAACGGGCTCGAACATTTCCCGCCCAAGACGACCGACGAGACCGAAGCCGCCGAAACCGAGCTGCGCGAAGTGTTCGTGAAGAACTTCCTCGAATATGCGAAGGGTATCAAGCCCGCGAAATAAGCCGATAATCGACCGGGGGCCGCGATGGCCCCCGGTTTCTTCCCGATCGTTCCGGAGCTCAGCTTGCGACTTATAACCGGCCCCGCCCTCGGCGCACTTCTCGCCGCACTCCTCGCGGCGATCCCCGCTCATGCCGCGCCAAAACCGGCGGATGCCCCCGGCACCATCGCCGAGCGCGATCGCGCCGACGCCGGTCCGCGCGCCGTCCAGCTTCTCCTCGCGCAAAAGGAGATCGAGACCAGTTTCGATGTCGGCCGCGTTGCCGCCGCTTATGGGGGCGGAATTCTCGACTCGCTGATCATCAGCGCGATGGACAATAAAAAGCAGGTCATGACCGCCAATCTGCGCGAAAAAGCGCTGGTCACGGTGCGTCCGCTGCACGCCGCACTCGCCTCCTTCGACGTCGATGCTCTCGCGCTCACCACGACGCAGGCGGCGTTGGCGAAGCCCGGCTGGCTCAATCCGCTGCCGTTCGCGGTTACCAAGGATGCCTCGCCCGCTGTCCGCTCGGCGTTTGTCGCGGGCGCCGAAACGCCCGGGCTCGCCCTCGTCGCCTATCGCTACGACCTGTCCCCCGACTTCACGCAAATCCGCGTCACCGCCGACATCGCGCTGGCGCGCAAGCCGGCCGCGAAGGGTGGCAAGCCGCCCACCACGGCCAGCGACTTTTATCGCCAGCGCATCACCAGCATCGTCCAGTTGGGCAAGCGCTCTTACGAACATGGCGACAATGTCGCGCGGTGGAGCGCCGACGACGGAAAGCTAGCCCGCACGGCGCTGACCACCGCCTTTGCGGAGATCGAGCGCCTCATTCCCTACGCGCTTGCCCTCGGTCCGGGCGACGTCGCGGGCTTTACCGCCAAAAATCGCGAAAAGGCGTTCGCCGCGGGCCTCTATGCCCCGTTGATCGAGCGCGCGGCTGACGGTTCGGACGCCGTGCTGATCTGGTCGAACGGCCTCGTCCATATCCGGACGCTGCCCGAGGGCAGCTAGGGCAGCGCACGCGATGCGGCGACCCTGCCCAGCATCGCATCCAGCGCCGCCCGGTCGTACCAGCGTCCGTCGGCCATCACGCCCAGCGGCGCGCGCAGCGTCGCAGGTTTTTCCAGCGGATTGTCCGCGACGAGCAGCAAATCGGCGCGATAGCCCGGCGCGACGACCCCAAACTTCGCCGCGCCCGGCACCGTCTTCGCGATAAATTCGCCCGGCGTGCGCGTTGCCGCCGACAGCGCTTGCCAAGGGGTCAGCCCCGCCGCGAGCATCGCGTCGACTTCCCCATGCAGCGCGAACCCGGGCACCAGCCCCGGGATCGACGGCGCATCGCCTCCGGTGATCAGCGGCACGCCCGCGTCGGCCATCGCCTTCACGAAACGCCCCTCGAACGCCACGCGCCGCGACAGGTCGACCGCCTTTTTCTGATAGGATGACCGCGCCCAGTCGATCCGGTCGCCCGGCGACAGATATCGCGCCTCTGGCGCCGCCAGATACGCCTTCACGACATCGGGCTTGCCGAACTGCGCGGCGATCGCGCGATAGGTGAAGAGGTCCGACGTCACGAACGTCCCGTGCGCCCTCACCAGCGCGATCGCCTCTGCAATCCGCGCGTCGGCGGGCGGCGCCTGCTGGTCGTCGGCGGGCGGCTCGGGAAAGAAGCCGTAGAAGAATTCCTCGACATGCGCGACCATCGCCTGCCCCGCCGCAAGCTGCTTCGCGAGCCCGACCGCCGCGACATTATGCCCGACGACGCCGATCCCCTGCGCCCTCCCTTCCTCGGCGAGTGCAGCGAAGGCCTCGGCCGACAAATTGGTATAAACCTTGATGAAGCTGTAGCCGTTCGCCTTGGCCAACCGCACGATCGCCCGCGCCTCCTCGGGCGTTCGGATGACAAAATGTCCATATTGGGGGTCGCCATCGACCACGAAGGCCGCAAAAATCTGCGGCCCCGCAGTATCGCCCTTGGCGACGCCCAGCCGGATGCGCCCGACAAAGGCGTTGGTCGCCTCGCCCATGTTGAGCATCGTCGTCACGCCATTGGCGAGCAGCAGCGACAGATCGTCGCGATCACTCACATGATTGTGCATATCGGCAAGCCCGGGCACCAGCCACGCACCTTTGCCGTCGACCACCGGCGTTCCCGCGGGCAGCTTCGCCTTGATCCCGATGCTCGAAATCACGCCATCGGTGACGATCACCGTCGTGCGCGGAATCACGCGCTCGCGGTCCATCGGCACGACATTGACGTCGGTGAAGACGATCGTCTCCGCCCGCACGAACGCGGCACCGGCGAACAGCAGCCAGAGGGTCAGGAGCGCGCGAAGCAAAGGAAACCTCCCTCTCAATCCGTTCGCCCTGAGCTTGTCGAAGGGCTGCTCTTTCTTCCATACCCCAAAGGAAGGACGGTGCTTCGACAAGCTCAGCACAAACGGAAGGAAGAGATTCCCCGTTAGCCGAGCGCCTTCTTCAGCAGTTCGTTGACGACCTGCGGGTTCGCCTTGCCCTGCATCGCTTTCATCGTCTGCCCGACGAAGAAGCCGAACAAGGCCTCCTTGCCGCCCTTATACTGCTCGACCTTGTCGGCATTGGCGGTCAGGATCTTGGCGATTTCGGCTTCGATCGCACCGGTGTCGCTCGTCTGCTTCAGGCCATCGCGCTCGACGATCACGCCCGCGGCGTCGCCGCTTTCGAGCATCTTCTCGAACACCTGTTTCGCGATCGTCCCCGAAATCGTGCCGTCGGCGACCAGACCGAGCAGTTCGCCCGCCTGCGCCGGCGTGACCGGACAATCCTCGAAGCTCCTGCCGAGGCGGTTGAGCGCCCCGAACAGCTCGCTCGACACCCAGTTCGCCGCCGCAGCCGGCTTCGCGCCGGTTTCGAGCAGCGTATCGAACCACAGCGCGCTCTCGACCTCGGCGGTCAGCACGTCGGCGTTATAGGCCGAAATCCCCGCCGCCAGATAGCGCGCGCGCTTGGCGTCGGGCAATTCGGGCAGGCTCTCGCGGCATTCGGCCAGGAACGCATCGTCGAGTTCGAGCGGCAGCAGGTCGGGATCGGGGAAGTAGCGGTAATCATGCGCATCTTCCTTCGACCGCATCGAGCGCGTCTCGTTGCGGTCGGGGTCGTAGAGCCGCGTTTCCTGCACCACCGTGCCGCCGCTTTCGATCAGCTCGACCTGGCGCTTCGCTTCGCCCTCGATCACCGCCATCACGAAGCGCACCGAATTGACGTTCTTCGTCTCGGTCCGCGTCCCGAACTCGTCGCCGGGCTTGCGCACGCTGACGTTGACGTCGGCGCGCATCGAGCCTTCTTCCATATTGCCGTCGCACGAGCCGACATAGCGCAGGATCGAGCGCAGCTTGCGCACATAAGCGCCAGCCTCAGCGGGCGAGCGCATGTCGGGGCGCGAGACGATCTCCATCAGCGCGACGCCCGAGCGGTTGAGATCGACGTAGCTCATCGTCGGATGCTGGTCGTGCATCAGCTTGCCCGCGTCCTGCTCGACGTGGATGCGCTCGATCCCGATGCGCTTGGGCTCGGGAATGCCCGCCTTTTCATCTTCCTCGATCATCAGCGAACCTTCGCCGACAAGCGGATGATAAAGCTGCGAAATCTGGTAACCCTGCGGCAGATCGGCGTAGAAATAATTCTTGCGGTCGAAGCGCGACCATTTGTTGATCTGCGCGTCGATCGCCATACCCGTGCGCACCGCCTGGCGGATGCACTCGCGGTTCGGCACCGGCAGCATGCCCGGCATCGCGGCGTCGACCAGCGAAACCTGCGTATTCGGCTCCGCTCCGAACGCCGTCGCGGCGCCCGAAAACAATTTGGCGTTGGAGGTGACCTGCGCATGGACCTCGAGGCCGATCACGACCTCCCACTCGCCGGTTTCGCCCTTGATGCGATAATCACTCATCTTACCACCACTTCTCGGCGCGCGCGTTGAAGCCCGCCCGCTCTTCAATTGCCAGACCGGCGTTCAGAACGCCCTGCTCGTCGAACGCCTTGCCGATAATCTGCAAGCCCAGCGGCAGCCCTTCGCGGTTCAGCGCCGCGGGGACCGACATCGCGGGCAGCCCCGCGAGGCTCGCGGGCACCGCGAACACGTCGTTGAGGTACATCGACAGCGGATCGGCAGTCTTTTCGCCCAGCCCGAACGCCGCCGACGGCGCGGTCGGCGCGAGGATCACGTCGCACACCCCGAATGCTTGTTCGAAATCGCGCGCGATCAGCGTCCGCACCTTCTGCGCCTGCGTATAATAAGCGTCGTAGAAGCCCGCCGACAGCACATAGGTGCCGATCATGATGCGGCGCTTGACCTCGGGTCCGAAACCATCGGCGCGCGTCGCGGCATACATGTCCTGCAAACCGGCCTTTTCGGGCAGGTCGCGCAAACCGTAACGCACGCCGTCATAGCGCGCGAGGTTCGACGAGGCCTCGGCGGGCGCGATGATATAATAGGTCGGCAGCGCATATTTGGTGTGCGGCAGGCTGATCTCGACGACCTCTGCCCCCGCATCCTTCAGCATCGCGATGCCCGCGTCCCACATCGCGTCGATTTCGGGATCGATGCCCTCCAATCGATATTCCTTGGGAATACCGACCTTCTTACCCTTGAGATCGCTCGACAAAGCCGCTTCCCAATTGGGCACGGCCATGTTCAGGCTCGTCGCGTCCTTCGGATCGAAGCCCGCCATATTTTCGAGCATGATCGCGCAGTCCTTGACGTCGCGCGCCATCGGCCCCGCCTGATCGAGCGAGCTTGCAAACGCCACGATGCCCCAGCGCGAGCAGCGGCCATAGGTCGGCTTGATCCCCGAAATCCCCACGAAGGCCGCGGGCTGGCGGATCGAACCGCCGGTGTCGGTTCCCGTCGCCGCGGGGCAGAGCCGCGCCGCGATCGCCGACGAAGAGCCGCCCGATGACCCGCCCGGCGCGAGCGCGGCATTGCCGCCATCCTTGCGCTTCCAGGGCGAGATCACATTGCCGAAATAGCTCGTCTCGTTCGACGACCCCATCGCGAACTGGTCGAGGTTCAGCTTGCCGAGCATGCCGCAACCCGCGTCCCACAATTTCTGCGAAACGGTCGATTCATACCGCGGCACGAAGCCTTCGAGCATATGGCTCGCGGCGGTCGTCTGGACGCCGTTCGTCGCGAACAGGTCCTTCATCCCGATCGGCACGCCCGACAGCGGCTTCAGCGTCCCGGCTGCGCGATCCGCATCGGCCGCCTTCGCCGCCGCGATCGCATGATCGGGGGTCTCGACGATGAACGCATTGAGCGCCTTGGCGCCCGCGACATTGGCGTTGAACGCCTCGGCGACCTCGACGGCGCTGAAATCGCCCGCGCGGTGCCCGTCGCGGATCTCGGCGACGGTCAGGTTGGTAAGCTCGGTCATTATTCGATTACCTTGGGAACGCCGAAAAAGCCGTGCTGCGGCGCCGGCGCATTGGCGAGAATATCGTCGCGGCGGTCGCCGCCGGTCAGCGGGTCGGCGTCGACGACATCGTCGCGCAGCCGCAGCGTGTTCGGGATCACCGCGGTCATCGGTTCGACCCCGGTCACATCGACTTCGCCGAGTTGCTCGACCCAGCCCAAGATGCCGTTGAGTTCGCCTTCCATCGCGGCGGCTTCGGCATCGCTGATCGCGATGCGCGCCAGCGACGCGATTTTCCTTACTGTTGCCTGATCGATTGCCATTCTCTGTGCCTTTACGGGAGAAGCTGCGCCGCTAGCATCCTCGCCGGATGGCTTCAAGGCAGGTGCGCGATTCTCACTCGAAATCCTCGCCCAGCGGCTTGCCGTTGACGAACACCTGCCGCCGCGTCACCGGCCGCACCTCGATCACCCCCTTTTCGACCTCGTCGTTCGTCGGCCCGTCGGCCACCGCGCCGCCGGAGAAACCCTGATAATTCTCCTGCCAGCTCTTCGTCTTTGCATCGCGCGCAAACAGCACGACATTATTGCCGCGCCCGATCACCACCATGCGGTCGGTTCCAAGCATATAGGCCGCACATGGCGCCGTGCGGCACTGCCCGCGATCCTCGATCGCCTTATAGCCATCGGCGTCCAGCGCCTGTCCGGCGGGAAGCACGCGCACCTTGTCGCGGATCGGCTTTGCCCCATAAGAGACGTCGGCGGCATCGACAGGCTCGCCAGGAATATTGAGATCCCACCGATTCTTGGTTTCGAGCGCCCATTTCGCAAGCTCTGCCTTCGCTCTGTCGGGCGATCTGGCAATCGTCGCCAGCGCCGCGCGCCCGCTCGGCCCAAAATCGAACGCCATCGCCGCCCAGTCGAACTTGTCGGCCTTCACCGTCCCGTTCTGCAGCCGCGCGAGTTGATCGCGCGTCGAGATCGCGCCGAAATCCATGACCGGCAGCGCAAGAAACAGCGCGAGCAGCATCATCCCGATCGCCAGATTCTGCTGCAAGGGCCGCAGCACATCGTCGAAGTCCCACTTGCCCCGCACGGCCGCCCACAGCCCCGCAACGCCATAAGCGAGCGCGATCATCGCCGCGATCGCCCCCCAGATGCGCTCGGGGGTCCAGCCATACTGGATCACGCGCAAATGCATCGAATAGAAGGCGATCACCGCCAGCGGCAGCACCGCGACGACAAGCACCGCCGCCGCACCGTGCAGGAAGCGGTTGCCCGAACGCTCCTCGCGCCCGTTGCCGATCACCGCATTGGCGAGCAGCACGGCAAAGGCGGCCGCACCCATCATCAGCGCGGCGGTCGAAAAGCCCGATTCCCACAGCGGCTTCAGTCCCGTGCCCGCGAGCGACAGCAGGAACAATAGCACCGCGACCGCCAGCACCGGCGCCAGCACCGCGAGGACGATCATCACCAGCTTCTGGAGCGTCGCGACCAGCTTGTCGCGCTCGCGAAGCAGCCCGACCGCACCGCCGAACGCCGCGCCCGCAAGCATCCACGGGAACCAGCCGGTCTCGAACGCCTCCATGACGAGGTTGATGCCGATCAGCTTGAACATCGAACCGATCAGCAGCACGAGCAGGAAGGTCAGCCCGGTGAAGGCCAGCCCCGCCGCGCCGATCACCGCATCCGTCCACGCATGGCTGTGCAGCCGCTCGTAAGGCATTTGCCACAGTTTCCAGAAACGCCAGTCGGGCGCGACATCGCGCCGCGTCTGGAACAAAGGCGTCGCGATCAGCACCGCGAGCAGCCCGGACCAGAAGGGCCATTCGAACACCGACGCGTTGACGTTGTACCCGACCGAGGTCCACACAATCAGCGCGATCACTACGCCCCATGCCAAAGCGAAGCCCAGCGCCCATTGCCAGCGGCGAAGCTCGACCCCGAGCACGAACACCAGCGTCGACACCGTAATGAACGCCGCCAGCGCGTTGCGCCCCGGGTCGTGGTCGGGGTCGTAGCGCCAGTCGATTGTCAGGTGAAAGGCGAGCCCCGCGAGGGCGCAGATCGCCGCCATGATCCACGGTCGTTGCGGCCAGGGCAGGTCGCTGGCGTCGAGGCGGGCCGAGACGGGCGGAGCCGAATCGGGGGCGGACACGGTTGCGGCAGCATCGGTCATGCCCATATCTGGGCTTGTTTCGCGGCGCACGGCAAGCCAAAGCTGCGCCGCACTCTCCCCCGACCGCATGGAGCGCCTTTTGGCCCGCAAATTTCTCTACGTCATCGCTGCCATCATCCTGCTGATCCTCGCCGCCGGGGTCGTGTACCAGCTCTTCCCGGGCTGGATCGCGCGCACCGCCTTCGTCCCCAGCACCGAATTCAAGCCGCAGGCCGCGATCGCGCCCAACGCCTATGACGACCCAAAAATGTGGTTCGCACGCCCGGGCATGGAGAAAGACCCGTCGGCCTGGCGCCCCGCCGCCGACGGCAGCGAGACCCCCGGCACCGAAAACACAGAGGCGAGCGGCCAGCTCATACCCCCCGCCAACGCCGCGCAGACGACAGATGCGCCGCCCTTCCCCAAGGGTGACGCCGCGATCTTCTTCGTCCACCCGACCAGCTATTACAGCCGCTCGAGCTGGAACGCGCCGCTCGAGGACCGCGATTCCGACCACCGCGCGAACCTCTTCGTACAGGGTATGGCGAGCGCCTTTGCCGACGCCGGCGAAATCTGGGCGCCGCGCTACCGCCAGGCGACGCTCGGCGCCTTCCTTGCAGAAGACCGCGTGACCGCGGGCAAGGCGATCGATTCGGCCTATCGCGACGTCGAGGAGGCCTTCGACGCCTTCCTCGCCGCGCAGCCCAAGAACAAGCCGATCATCCTCGCGGGCCACAGCCAGGGCGCGCTCCACCTCACGACACTGCTCCGCACGAAAATCGCCGGCACCCCGCTCGCGAAACGCATCGTCGCGGCTTATGTGATCGGCTGGCCGATCAGCCTCGACACCGACATCGCCGGGCTCGGCCTGCCCGCGTGCCAGAGCCCCGAGCAAAAGGGCTGCATCCTTGGCTGGGCAAGCTTCGCCGACCCCGCCGACCCGATCATGGTCACCGATGCCTATGACGGCACGATCGGCTTCGACGGCCGCCCGCGCGCGGGAACGCGGATGCTCTGCACCAACCCGCTCACCGGCATCCCCGACACCGAGGCGCCGCCCGCGGCCAATATCGGCACGCTGAAACCCACCGAAGGCTTCAAGTCGGGATCGCTGATCGCCGGCAAGATCGGCGCAAAATGCGACGACACACACGGTTTCCTGATGATCGGTGATGCCGAGATCGCGAAAAATTATGTCGTCGCGGGCTATGTGCTGCCGGGCAACAACTACCATGTCTATGACATCACCCTCTTCTGGGCGAACGTCCGCGCCGACGCGCTCCGCCGCCTCGCGAGCTATGAAGGCAAGCCGTCGCCGGTGCCGCCCGCCGCGGCGCCAACGCCTCCTCCGCCCGCCCCTGCAACCGCCGCGCCGAAATCCTGACGATGATCACCACCGCCGCCCCCGACTTCGCCGCCAATTTTCCGAACGGCGGCCGCCTCGCGGGGCTCGACGTCGGCACAAAAACCATCGGCGTCGCCTTCTGCGACACCAACTGGAGCTTCGCGACCCCCGACAAGACGATCATCCGCAAGAAATTCTCGGTCGACCTCGAAACCCTTAAAAGCCTGATCGCCCAGCACAACATCATCGGCCTCGTCGTCGGCCTGCCGCTCAACATGGACGGCACCGACAGCCCGCGCACGCAAAGCACCCGCGCCTTCGCGCGCAACCTCGCCCCGCTCGGCCTCCCTCTCCTTCTCTGGGACGAACGCTGGTCGACCGCTGCGGTCGAGCGTGCGATGATCGCCGCCGACGTCAGCCGCGCAAAAAGGGCGGAACGCGTCGACAGCGCCGCCGCCGCTTTCATCCTGCAGGGAGCGATCGACGCGATGACGCGCGCATGATGCCGCGCGTTTGACCGAATATATCCTCTACTGGCTCGCCGCCGCGAACGGCATCGCCTTTGGCCTGATGGTCGTCGACAAACGCCGCGCCGAAGCGGGCGACAGCCGTATCCCCGAACCGACCCTCCTCCTCTGGGCCTTTCTCGGCGGCGCCTTCGGCACCGTGCTCGCCGCGCGGCTGGTCCGCCACAAGACGCGCAAACAGCCCTTCGCGACATGGATGCTGATCTGGCTCTGGCTCGACATCATCCTGCTTGTCCTCTGGGCACTCGGAATATTGGAGCCGCTGCTTGCCTCGGCGCTTGCGGGAATCGCCGCAGCAGCCTAGAGGCGTGGCTTTAATGACAAGCTCAACAATCCGACCCGCCAGCGACTATCCGCCCGGCGGCGATGCGTTTCGCCATCGCCACCTCACCGGCATCGCACCGCTCACTCCGTGGGAGATTTCCTACGTTCTCGACGCCGCCGAAGAGTGGGTCGAACTGAACCGCAGCGGCGCGTCGAAGCATGACGACCGGCTTGCGGGCCTGACGATCATCAACGCCTTTTTCGAAAATTCGACGCGCACTTTGCTGTCGTTCGAAATCGCGGGCAAACGCCTCGGCGCCGACGTCGTCAACATGCACGCCGCGCAGTCGAGCGTGAAGAAGGGCGAGACGCTGATCGACACCGCGATGACGCTGAACGCGATGCGCGCCGACGCGATCGTCATCCGTCATGCGTCATCGGGCGCAGTGCAGCTTATCGCCGACAAGGTCGACTGCCCCGTGCTCAACGCCGGCGACGGCCGCCACGAGCATCCGACGCAGGCGCTGCTCGACGCGCTCACGATCCGCCGCCGCTTGGGGACCGTCGAGGGCCTCACCATCGCGATCTGTGGCGACGTCCTGCACAGCCGCGTCGCACGCTCGAACATCCTCGCGCTGACCCTGCTCGGTAACGAGGTCCGCGTCGTCGCGCCGCCTACGCTCACCCCGCCCGCGATGGACCGCATGCATGTGCGCGTCTTCACCGACATGGACGAAGGCATCAAGGACGCCGACGTCGTGATGATGCTCCGCCTCCAGAACGAGCGCATGGACGGTGCCTACCTCCCTAGCGCGCGCGAATATCACGCGCTCTACGGCCTGACGCCCAAGCGCCTCGAACGCGCAAAGCCCGATGCCATCGTCATGCACCCCGGCCCGATGAACCGCGGGGTCGAGATTGACAGCAGCATCGCCGACGATCCCGCGCGCTCGACGATCACCGAGCAGGTCGAAATGGGCGTCGCCGTGCGCATGGCCTGCCTCGACATATTGACGCGCCGCAAGCGGGGAGTGCCGGGATGGAACTGAAACCGCTCCACATCACGAACGCGAAGCTGATCAACGGCGAGACTCCCCGCGCGGGCAGCCTGCTCGTGGTCGATGGCCGCATCGCCGCCATCGACCCTACCGATATCCCCGAGGGGACCGAAACCGTCGATGCCAAAGGCCAATGGCTCGCCCCCGGCATCATCGACCTCGGCGTTTTCGCGACCGACAAACCCGCCTTCCACTTCGGCGGCATCACGCGCGCGGCGCTGATGCCCGACAGCGGCCCGCTCGACGGCGCCGGGCTCGTCGAGCGCGCGGCCAAGGGCGGCAAGCCCGATCTTTGGGTCCACCCGCTCGCCGCCGCGACCAAGGGCCTCGACGGCAAGGAACTCGCCGAAATCGGCCTGATGAAACAGGCGGGCGCGCGCGCCATCGCCACCGGCCGCAGCCGCATCGCCGACAGCGGCGTGATGCGCCGCGTTCTTTCCTACGCATCCTCGCTCGGCCTCGTCACGATCATCCATGCCGAGGATGAAGGCCTCACCGCCGGTGCGGTCGCGACCGACGGCGAGATGGCAACGCGCCTCGGCCTCGCGTCTGCGCCTGCCATTGCCGAGGCGATGGCGATCGCGCGCGACCTCGCGCTCGTCGAGGAAACCGGCGCGCCCGTCCATTTCCGGCAGGTCACCACCGCACGCGGGCTCGAGCTGATCCGCGCCGCCAAGGCGAAGGGGCTGCCCGTCCTTTGCGGCATCACGCCGGCGCATCTCTTGCTCTCCGACACCGCGATCGGCGATTTCCGCACCTTCGCGCGCCTGTCGCCGCCGCTGCGCAGCGAGGACGACCGGCTGGCCTGTCTCGCCGCGATTGCCGATGGCACGATCGACGTCCTCGCCTCGGGTCACGACCCGCGCGGTCCCGAGGACAAGCGCCTGCCCTTCGCCGAGGCCTTGCCTGGCATGGCGGGTGCGGAAACCCTGCTCGCGCTCGGCCTGAACCTCGTCCGCGACGGGCATATCTCGCCCGGCCGCCTGTTCGAACTGCTCGCGGCCACCCCCGCCTGCCTTCTCGGCGTCGACGCCGGGAAGCTGGCGGTGGGCATGGAAGCCGACCTCATCCTCGTCGATGCGGGCACGCCGTGGCAGGTCGATGCAAAGAAGATGGCGGCGTATGCCGGCAACACACCGTTTGACGGCATGCCGGTGCAGGGCCGCGCCACGATGATGTGGAAGGGCGGCCAGCGCATCCGCTGATCCGGGCTTTATCTCGCTGATTTAATTCGATACCCCTCATGCGGGGGATCGATAAACAGCGAGGTAGACCCGATGCGCCGTCTTGCCCTTCCCGCTCTCGCCACCACCCTGTTCGCGACTGCCGCCGCCGCGCAGATGCAGCCCGTCCAGGGGATCCCCTGCGCGCAGGGTCTCCCCTGCAACGCCCCGCCGCCGCAGGTGCTACAACAAATGTATGGCGACGCCCGAGCCCCTGCCCCGCCGGGACAGATCATCCCGTTCCAGGAAGAAAAACAGGATTATGTCGGCGGCTATATGGTGAACAGTTTCGCCGCGATCGCCTTCTGGCGCTCGGCGTCGGGCCAGCCCGGCTATAGCTATGGCGCGCTACGCGGCGACAACCGCGAACAAGCCGAAAAATATGCGATGACGGCATGCCGCGAGGCGGGCGGCCAAGGCTGCGTCATCGGCCTCTGGGGCGGCAACGGCCATTTCGCGATCGCGCGCGACAAGGAGGGGCAATATTATGCCGGCTTCGCGGGCACGCCCGGCAGCGCCAAACGATCGGTCATGGACAGTTGCAAGAGCGCGGGCGCCAAATGCAAGGTCGTCGAGACGGTCGAAAGCATGCCCTACTTCTTCCGTTTCTGATCGCCGCAGCGCGCGGCGCCCCAAAAAATGAAGCCCGCCGGCAAAGCCGACGGACTTCAAGAGAGCAAGATGGCCTTGGTTCCACCTTCCTCGGGTCGCGGCGCATGAATGACCGATTCGTTCGATTCGTTCGCTACCCACGTGGGTAGGGGACAGAAAATTTTCATTTTATCGCATTGCACTTGCCATCGGCGTTGCGCTCCTATCAAATGAGGTCGCTGCGGGTCTTCTGGGGGGAAGTGCATGCAGAACGATCAGGGACCGACCTTTCCGTCCGACCATAATGCGCCGGCCGAATGGGAAGTGCTCAACGCGCTGATCGGCGAAATCTATGATTCGGTGCTCCATCCCGAAAGCTGGAACGAAACCCTCGCGCGCATCACCGGCACGCTCTGTCCGCTGAGCTGGGAAGCCGCCTTCATCCTCTGGGAATCGAACAGCCCGCCGAGCGCGCGTTTCGTCGCCGCGACCGGCCTCGCCGCCGGTGTGCAGGAAATCTACACCGCGGTCTACGCCGGCCACCATCCCTGGTCGCGCAAGCTGATGCGCTACGGCAACGGCAGCGTCGTCGACAGCAACGACATCATGACGCGCGAGGAATTTCTTGAGACCGAATTCTTCCGCAATTTCCTCGCGCCTTGGGGAATCGACCGGATGATCGCCGTGCTCCTCGACAAGCGCGGCAACGAACGGCTCGGACTGATGCTGCCCGGCCCCGGCGACCGCGATGTCGAGCGATTGAAACGCGGCCTCCGCGTCCTCGCCCCGCATATGCAGCGTGCGATGCGGATCAGCGACCGGATCGCGACGCTCGACCTTGCCGCGGGCGCCGCGCGCGCCGCAACCGACGCCGCGCCCTTTGCGATCTTCAGTCTCGACGACCAGCTCAATATCCTCGCCGCGAACAGCCGCGCCGCGCGCTATGAAAAGGCGGGCTTCATCCGCACCGCGCACGATCGCTTCGCCTTCACCCACCCGCCGAGCCAGAAACAGCTACTCGATCTGGTCAAGAGCGAGGCCCCCGCCGGGGTCGCCTTCCAGGCGCTCGGCCCGTCGGGCAAGGAATGCCCGGTGCTCGTCGCGCGCGTCACCCGCCAGTCGGCGCAGCAACTCGGCGGCGTCCGCCTCGGCGCTTCGCTGGTCGTTACCCTCGGCAGCTCGCCGGGTGAAACCCCCGTGGTCGAAATCGACCGCGTCGCGCAATGGTTCGGGCTGACCCCCGCCGAAGCCCGCCTTGCCGTCGCGCTCGCTGCCGGCGACACTTTGCAGGATTATGCGGCGCTCCGCGCGGTCAGCATCAACGCCGTCCGCTTCCTGCTCAAAGGCATTTTCCGCAAGACCGGCGCCACCACACAGGCTCAGCTCGTCGCGCAGCTCGCAAGACTGCCGGCGCCGGGCGACTAGAAGCGATCAATCCTTCTTGCCGACCACGATGCCCGCACCCGCGCCGCTGCCCCCTGTGTTGTCCCTGATCAGGAAGGTTCCGCCCAGTTCGGCGGCGCCCGGGCCATAGAAATAGCCCACAAGATTGCTGCCATAGGGGGCGGTGAACTCGTTCGAGGCGTTGAACTGATTGCCGACGGCGATTGATCCGGTCATCGTATGCGATCCGAGGCTCTTTACGCCTCCGGTGACGACATTCCGGCCAAGCGGGTCCATCGAAAAGGCGATCGTGCCCGCCCCGAAATTGGCGGAAAAGCTGCTCGGACCCGAAACCGAATAGACGCCGGTCGCGTCGGCGTACTGGCCGTCGATCCTGGTACGATAATTGACCGTCCCAGTCCGCGGCATGTCGCTCGCCGCGGTCTGGACGCCATAAGTGAAAAAGGCGGTCGCGACATCGACGGTCGCGCCATTGTCGGTGATCGTCTGCAGCGCGCCATAGCTGGCATAGGTGAGCGCCAGTTCGGTGTTGGCCGGACCAGGATTGAACAGCGCCAGATTTTCCCTCCGATTGCCGCTGACCTTCTCATAAGCGGTGATGACGGGGCCGCTCGACGCGGCGTCCCGGTTGGCCGGACCGAACGTCGATGACGGATAGGTTGTGCCGGCCAGCAAATAGCTCTTGCTCGCCGCGTCATAGCGGATTTGCGCGCCTGAATTCTCACGCGGGCTCGCCACCGTCGCACCGCCGGTCGCCCGCGATACATTGTAACGGATGATCGACGCCCGACCGATGAAATCCTCGCTATATTGCAGGTTCACGAGCGAACTATTGGCATTGGAGCCCGGCGGCGGCGGGGTCGAATTGACGCCGCCACCCCCGCCTCCCCCGCAAGCGGACAATAGAGCGCAGCCAAAGCTGATGACGGCAAGACGTTGGTAATGCATGGAATCCCCCCTGGATCCATGCGTTCTTGCCAAACACGCCGACGCGGTCAAGGCCAATAAATAAAAATCAAAGCTAATGACCGCCTTCATTCCATCAATATTGAATATTCGGTGGTGCGGCGCGGCTTTTGTTTCCTGAAAAAACAAAAGAGGCGCGGCCCCCGGCCACGCCCCTCCCCCTTATTCGGGCAACTTTGTTTAGCGCGAGGCGAGCCGCATCGGGCCGGCTTTCGACGCCCACTGGATCGCTTCGCCGCCGCCCATCGCGCGGACGAAGCAACTCTGACCCTGCGCCTTCAGCTCGTTGCACAGGCTCGACGCGTCGGCGCGCGTCGCGAGGCCGTTCACCGTCAGGCGATAGAAATTGCGGCCGTTCACCGTCGCTGCATGGCTCGACGCGGGGAAGCCGGCAAGAATGGCGTTGCGCTTTTTCAGGCTGCCCCATTTTTCCTTGGCGACGCCCAGGCTGTCATAGGCACCAAGCTGAACCGCCCAGCCGGTCGGCTTCTTCGCGTCGAAGCCCATCGCTTTCGGAAGCAGCACCGTCGCCAACTCAAGCGCCTGCTTTTGCGCCGGGCGGACACGCCCCTCACCCGCGACACGCGGTGCGGCGCGATAGGGCGCGGCGTCGGCCAGGATCACTTCGCCCGCGCGTTTCGGCTGCGGCAATTCGGTCACCGGCACGACGCCATCGGCGCCGCGTTCGGGCATCGGCAGCTCGACGCTGCGGATCGCGCTCGTCGCGTCGGCGAGCACCGGCGCCATAACCGGCGGCGGCGGTGCAAAGGCCGCGACCGGCGCCGGATCGGCGCTGGCGAGTTCGGCCGCGGGTTCAGCGGCGGCCATCTGCGTGTCGCTGAAATTGCTGAGCGCGAGGCGCACCGGCATGCCGGCGTCCTGCTGCGCCGTCGCACCGATCATGCTCGCGATGCGGACCTGCGCGCTCGGCTGCTCGGCCAGCTTCGACCATTCGGCCATCCGCCCTTCCAGCTTCGCCGCCGACAGGTCCTGCGACGCGATGATCCGCGCCTGCGCCCAGCGATCCGACAAGGCGAGCGCCAGCGCAAAATTCTGCCGCGTCCGGGCGTCGGCGCCCTTGGCGCGCGCCGCTTCGTTCAGCACATAGATCGACCCTTCGCTATCGCCCGCAAGCGCGAGCGCCAGCCCCAGGTCCGACGCCGGCACCGTGTCGCGATGCTCGGTGAGCAGCGCGATCGCCTGCCCGTTCTTGCCCTGCGCGATCTGCGCCAGCGCCAACGACAGGATCGTGTTGCTGTCGCTCGCGCCAAGTTCCAGCGCCTCGGTCAGCGCAGAGGTCGCCGATGCAAAGCGGCCGTTGTTGAGATAGGCCTGACCGAGCAACGCGCGATAACTGGCATCGCGGGGGCTGCCGGCCACCGCCGCTTCAGCAAGGCCGACGGCCTTGCTCGGCTTGCCCGCTTCGAGCGCGACGCGCGCATCGCTCGCGGATTTCGCGGCGATCGCGGGCTTTCCCGCGGCGCGCGACGGCGCATCGGCCATCTTCATGCCGCTGCATCCGGTGGCCGCGCCGAGGACAAAGCCCGAAACAGCCAGTTTCATCAGCATCTTGCGGTTCATGTCTGGGTCCCCCTCTTATGCGTTCAGCGCTGCGTCCGGCGCATCGGGCGCGCGGCGGGCAAACGGCTCGCCATCGCATCGATTTCGGGCAGCGACGACAGATATTCGTCGAGCAGGTCGGTCAGGATCACCTGCGATGACCGGTTCGTCACCGCGCTCGCAAGGCGCAGGCGCAGATGGCGTTCGGCGTCGAGACGCAAGGTGAACGCCGCCTTTTCGCGGGCGCGGAGCGCGCGCGGCGCCTTTTCCTTCTTCGGAGCGGGCTCGGGGCGCGCTTCGACCTTGCGCGCCACCGCGGCGACGCGTTCGATCAGCGATTCCTGCTGCCGGACGACTTCCGGAACTTCGGGTGCTTCAGCCTCGAACTGGTCGGCGCCATAATCGTCGCTCAGCCCGGCGCGTTCGGCGGCGAATTCGGCCCCATATTCGGGCACCAGTTCGTGACCGGCGGTGTCGTCGACCGCATGTTCGGCCTCGGCATTGTGCGCGAGCACCGATCCGGTGAGCAGCGGCTTCAGATCGACCAGCCGCGCGGGTTCGGCCGACTGGTCGGGATCGACATCATAACCCATGTCGTTCCAGCCGAGGTCGTCGTAACCGCCGCTGTTCATGGTTGCAGGGCCGCTGCCGAGCGGCTGGCGGCGCATGGCGGGACGCGCTCCGCCCTTGCGGGCCAGCAGGCCGGCGCTCAGCGATGCGAGAGGTTTTGGTTCGCCCATGGTTCCCGAGCTCCCCGTCACTGGCCGGCGACGCGGCGGCCGAAGCCACCACCCATCGGGCGAACCGCACCATAATTGCCCTGGGTCGGGAGCGGCGCGGCAAAAACGGTCCGGCGGAAATTCTTTTCGAGGCGATCGTTCATATAAGTCCACAGCTGGCGGATTTCGTCGGCGGAGCGCCCGTTGGGGTCGACCTCCATCACGGTGCGGCCGTCGATCATCGACGCGGCATAGTCGGTCCGGTGATGCAGCGTGATCGGGGCGACGGTGCCGTGCTGCGACAGCGCAACCGCGGCTTCGCTCGTGATCTTGGCCTTGGGCGTCGCGCCGTTGACGACGAACACCAGCGGCTTGCCGGCGCGTTCGCAAAGGTCGACGGTGGCGCCGACGGCGCGGAGGTCATGCGGCGACGGCCGGGTCGGAACGACGATCAGTTCGGCGACCGAAATCACGCTCTGGATCGCCATGGTGATCGCCGGCGGCGTATCGATAACCGCCAGCTTGAAACCCTGCTGGCGCAGGATTTCGAGGTCGGAGGCCAGCCGGGCGACCGTGGTCTGGGCGAACGCCGGAAGGTCGGTCTCGCGCTCGTTCCACCAGTCGGCGAGCGAGCCCTGCGGATCGATATCGATCAGGACGACGGGGCCGGCGCCCGCAAGCTGCGCCTGCACCGCGAGGTGCCCCGACAGCGTGGTCTTTCCCGACCCGCCTTTCTGTGAAGCCAATGCCAATACGCGCACTGCGTTACCCCCTCGGAAAATCCAATATTCGACGAAGGGATGCCATGCGGGGCGCTAAAATTGGGTTAACGATGATAAAAAGAGGGTAAACGACTTCCCCACCGACGTGGTAAACAATGGCCTAACGTCGACTTGTCCCATAACGGATCAAATTCGGCATACCCCTATTTTGTCGCTAACGCCGTGTTAGCCTATTGGCGCTATAAGGCATGTGGGGACTGCAGCCGCTCGCGTGCGGCGCAAGTCATTGGAGAATAAGATGCGTTCATTCCGCACCGCCGCCCTGCTGGCCTTGCCGCTGGCGATGGCCTCGATGCTGGCGGCGCCTGCCCATGCCGACGTCAAAGACGGCGTCGATGCGTGGCAGGCCGGCAATTATCAGGCGGCCGTCGCCGAATGGCGGCCGCTCGCGCTCGCGGGCGACGCCGATGCGCAATTCAATCTGGGGCAAGCCTATAAGCTCGGCCGCGGCGTCCCCACCGATCTCACCCAGGCCGAAGCCTGGTATCGCCGCGCCGCGAAACAGGGGCATTTGCAGGCGGAGGATAATCTCGGCCTCGTGCTCTTTACAGCGAACCGCCGGCAGGAGGCGATGCCCTTCATCATCCATTCGGCCGCACGCGGCGAACCGCGCGCGCAATATGTCCTCGGCACCGCGCACTTCAACGGCGATCTCGCGGCAGAGGACTGGCCACGCGCCTATGCGCTGACCAAGCGCGCCAGCGACGCCGGGCTCGACATCGCCTCGGCGCGCCTCGCGCAGCTCGACAGCCTGATCCCGCTCGACCAGCGCCGCCGCGGCCTCGCGATGCTTCCCGAACTCGAACGCAGCGAACAGCAGGCGCGGCTCGCCGCGGTCAATGCCGCCGCACCGCCCGCGCCCAAAGCTGCACCCGCATCACCGGTGAAGGTCGCCAGCCTGCCCGCCTCGACGCCCGGCACCAGCTACACGCCGCCGCCGGTGATCAACACACCGCCCGCCGCCGTGCGCCCGTCCGCGGTGCCCGAGCCGATCCGCAGCGTCGCCGTGCCATCCTCGCCCGTCGCCAGCGCCGCCGCGGCCGCCGCCGCCGAAGCGACCGCCAACGCCGTCGCCGCGACGGGTCAGGCGGGCACGACCCCCGGCACGACTTACGCCGCGCCGCCCGAAAACGGAAAACTGCCGCCCAAGACCGAGCCGGCAAAACCCGCGCCCAAGCCCGCCGCAGTAAAACCCGCGCCGGTCAAAGCCGCCCCGGTCGCCACTGCAGCCGCCACGCCGGCGCCGGTCCGCGTCCACAGCGGCACCGCCAGCCCCTGGCGCGCGCAACTCGGCGCCTTCGGGGTCGAGGCGAACGCCCGCAATCTCTGGGCTTCGCTCGAAAAGAAGAATCCTGCCTTCGCGGGCCGCACGCCTTTTCTGGTGAAGAGCGGCAAGCTCACCCGCCTCCAGGCCGGCGGCTTCGCGACCAAGGGCGAGGCCGAAAGCTTCTGCGCCGCCGCAAGCAAGGGCGGACAAGCCTGTATGGTCGTCGATAAATAACCAGCCTGCTCAGTCGGTCGCGGCCGCGTCGTCCTCATCGCCCGGCTGATCGTCGGCCGGCATCATGAACTTCACCGTCTCGACGCACCCCGATGCGCCCTGCGGCGACGGCGCAACACGGCCGCTGCGCACGATGCCCATCGCCTGCTGCCCAAAGTCGGCTGACGGCTCCGCGGCAAGTATCTTCACATTGCCGACCTCGCCCCACGGCGCGGTATCGAAGGCGACGATCGCCCAGCCCTCGATCGCGCGCTTACGATAGGCAAGCGGATAACGCGTCGTAGGCCGGACGGCCCATTCGACCTTGGCCGGACAGACGGCATTCGTCGGGCGCATCTGCTCCTCGGCGGGTCTTTCGGGCGCGGCGAGCTTTGCCGCTGATCGCCAATAGGGATAGAGGCATCCCGTCCGCGCGCCGCCGGTAAAGCGCGATACACGGATCGCCTCGATCGCCGCCGCGTCGAGTTCATCATTGCCCGTGCTATGCGCAATCCGAACATTGATCGGCTGCCCGCCTGCATCGGTGTCATAGCCGACAAGCGACCAGTCGCGCGCGCCCGGGGCCGCTTTCAGCTTCCGGAACTCGGGATGACCGCTCAGCAGCGGCACTGGCCGCGGCTTGTCCCGGCAATCACCGACGGCGCCAAACCGATCCCATCCCTCTTTCGGCAGCTTCGGGCCGATCGGAAAGATCGAATAGGCGACCAGGTCGGCAATTGGCGCACTCGCCAAGGGCTCGAGTTTCGCCGTGTAGCTGATCGCACAATTTTCGCGCGGCGCACCGGCGGCAAAACGGCTGGCGGCAAGCGCCGGGCCGATATCCTGTCCAAAGGACGAGAATTCGGTCGCGCCCCGCTCGATGGACCGCGTCCGTCCATTCGCGTCGATCGCAAAGCGATAGGACACCGGCCTGCCCTGCTGCGGATTGAGCACCGTGATTTCCACCGCGGGGCGCAGCGGCGTTTCGCCGACCGTCTCGCCGTTGCAGCGTATCTCACCGGGGATCCACGACAATATCTGCCGTGACGATTCGCGTTGATCGCCAAAGATGGAGACCGGCGGCGGCGGCGCGGACGGCAGAAAGACAAAGAGCAAAGCTGCATTCAACATCATGCAATCCCCCGCAATGTCACGCCAGATTAGCGCGATTGCGGGGGCTTACAAGATTGAAATGCAACGGGATTGAGCACTATTTCACGTTGGCGCGCTCGTCGGAAAGCCTGGTCTCCAGCTTCTTGCGCGAGCGGTCGACATAGGCTCGGCACGCGCCGGGCGTATCATTAAAACGCCCCGGTCCGGCATTGTCGGGATGCGCCGAAATCAGCACATCGCACGCCGTCGCGTCCATCTTGCGATAGCTCGCCTCGAACCCCGCGACGATCGGAGCTCCCGCTTTCGAGGTGAAGCGATAGCCGTCCGCCGACACCGGGTTGAGGCTCGAGGCAAAGACGATCGTCTTGCACGCCGCGCCCTCACACGCCTGCCAGCGCCAGCTCATGCTGCCCATCGTGTGCCCCGGCGTCGCGATCGCGGTGATCGCCGCCTTGCCGAGCTTCAGCACCTCGCCGTCCCTGACCACGCGCAGCCGCGTGACCGCCGGCCAGCTCCCGCCATAGCCAAGCTGCGGGTCGTCCTTCGCGTGGCGGCCCGACCGCAGCCCCTCGGCGCCGCGCGCACTCGCGACCACCGTCGCACCCGTATCGCGCGCCATCGCGGCGAGCCCGCCGGCATGATCCCAATGCGGCTCGGTGCTCAGAATAAATTTGATGTCTTTGGGGTCGAAGCCGAGCGTGCGGACATTGGCGAGGATCGCGGGCGCCGCCTGCGGCAGCGCGCCGTCGACCAGCACCAGCCCGTCGCCCGTATCGATCAGCGCGACGCTCAGCCCGCCGAATCCGACCAGATAGCTGCTCCCGAAAATTTTCTCGGGCGGAAGCGGCGCAAGCCATTCCTTGGCGCGCTCGACCGCCAGCGGCCGCGTCAGCGGGTCGTCCGCGGCGGGTGCCACCGAACCCGCAACAACCTGCACGCTCGTCTCTTCAACTAGGGGCAGCGGCACATGGCTAACGCCCACCAGCCAGGCTGCAATTGTCATCATGGCAATCATCTTCGTCTCCCTTCCCCGCCGGAATGCCAATCGCCGTGCGCCACGACAAAGCATCATTTCTCGACAAAGCCATGAGAATAATTCATGTGCTTACTTCGTCCTTTCGTCATCCCGGACTTGATCCGGGGGCCGGGATCCATTTTTCCGACGCTGAGTGGTGGACCCCGGATCAAGTCCGGGGTGACGGGGCTGGAGAGGTAATAGAGGTAACGAGGCCCCATGGACCGCGCCCAACTCCCGCTCAACGCCCTCCGCGCCTTCGAAGCCGCTGCACGCCATCTTAACTTCACCCGCGCCGCGATCGAGCTTTGCGTCAGCCAGGGCGCGGTCAGCCATCAGGTCGCGCAGCTCGAACGCCGCCTCGGCACGCGCCTCTTCCACCGCCTGCCGCGCGGCCTCGCGCTCACCGATGAGGGCCATGCGCTCGTCCCCGTGCTTGCCGAGGCGTTCGACCGCGTCGCCGCGACGCTCGACCAATATGCCGACGGCCGCTTCCGCGAGGCGCTCAAGGTCGGCGTCGTCGGCACCTTCGCGACCGGCTGGCTGCTCCCTCGCCTTGACGCATTCGCGCGTGCGCATCCGTCGATCGACCTTCGCATCTCGACCAACAACAACCGCGTCGACCTTGCGGGCGAGGCGCTCGACTATGCGATCCGCTTCGGCGACGGCGCGTGGCATGGCACGCACGCCGAACCCCTCTTCGCCGCACCCATGGCCCCGATCTGCGCCCCCGCGATCGCTGCGCGCCTCAAAACCCCCGCCGACCTGGTCCACGAGCGGCTGCTGCGCTCGTACCGCGCCGACGAATGGGCGCTCTGGTTCGCCGCCGCGGGCGTGCCCGTCCCCGTCCTGCGCGGTCCCGTCTTCGACAGCTCAGCGCTGATGGCGACCGCCGCCGCCGCGGGTCAGGGCATCGCGCTCGCGCCGCCCGCGATGTTCACCCGCGAACTCGCCGCCGAACTGCTCGTCCAGCCCTTCGCGCTGACCATCGACGCCGGCCGCTACTGGCTTACCCGCCTGATGTCGCGCCCCGAAAGCGACGCGATGCAGCGTTTTCGCGATTGGCTGATCGACGAAATCACTGCGGTATAAGCAGCAGGAAATAGACCATAATCTACAGAAGCCCGTCATCCCGGACTTGATCCGGGATCCATTTTTCCATGCTTAGTGTTGACATCGTAAACATTATCCCTATCTGGATGGCCTAGATGTTAACGACGTAAACTTTGACAGGAGAAATGTCATGTACCACGCGATCGTCCGCCATCAGGTCCGCAAGATCTTCGACGGCCTCAGCCGCGGCGACTGGGAGTCCGCGCTCGACGGAATGGCCGACCGTTTCGAACATATTTTCCCCGGCGACCACGCCCTCGGCGGCACGCGCCACACCAAGGCCGGGCTGCGCGCCTGGTTCCAGCGCCTGTTCGCCGTCCACCCGGTCCTGAAATTCGAAATCAAGCATATCGCATCGAGCGGCACGCCGTGGGACACGACCGCGGTGATCGAATGGCGCGACCGCGCAGTGATGGCCGACGGCGACACCAGCTATGTCAACGACGGCGTCCACATCATCCGCCTGCGCTGGGGCAAGATCGTCAGCCTGCATCCCTATCTCGACACCGCCAAATATGCCACCGCACTGAAGCGCCTCGCCGATACGGGTTTTGCCGAAGCTGGCGCGGCGCCGATCGAGGATTGAGGGCCGCATTGGGGTGGAGAGCAGCCGTTCTCCATTTTCGTCATCCCCGCGAAAGCGGGAATGACAAGGAAGGGAGCGGCCGCAACCGGTCGTTAGCGGTCCGTAAGGTACTCGGCCAACTCCTTGACCGCTCGCTTGAAGCTCTCGTCGAAAAATTGACCGATCTCTTCGACCTCCATATGTTCAGCCTTCGATCCCGGTTCAAAACGCATGCGATCGCCATCACGCCCAGCACGCACGCCGGGTCCACCGAGCACATGGCTGGTCTGACTTTCTATACCCGTAAATCCAATCACCGGATCGTCCAAAGATGAGCCGCCGCTCTCAATCCACAAATCGATAATCTGACGGCAGCCAAGGACCAAATCCGCGCCGTTTAGCGCGTCTTCTTGGATACTTGCCCTAAGCCCCACTGTAACACGCTTTAAATCGGACAGCGCTTGCTCGCGTTGCGGTGCGTTTATCGTCATATACGCTTCATATGTCCGGGCACAAACGTTCGCAACCGGTCGAAACCCGCCGTCACCCGCGCAAGATCTTCTCCATCTTCTTGCCCCTCGCCAATTCGTCGATCAGCTTGTCCATATAACGCAGCTCGCGCATCAACGGCTCTTCGATATTCTCAACGCGGATGCCGCAAATCACCCCCGTGATCAGCTCGCGCGCCGGGTTGAGCTTCGGCGCCGCCGCAAAGAAATCCCCGAATGTCGTCCCCTTCGCCAACTCGCTCTCCAGCGCCGCCTGACTATACCCCGTCAGCCAGCGAATAATCTCGTCAACCTCGGCCTTGGTCCGCCCCTTCCTCTCCGCCTTGGCGATATAATGCGGATAAACGCTCGCGACGCTGACCGAAAAGATGCGGTGCTTGGTCATCGACCACTCCCTTTGCTCAAACCATCCCGCAGACGAAGAAAGGACGCAATCGCCTCGCCGTGCATCTCCGCCGTTCGCCGGCGGATATTAGCGGCGTAGCGCTCGGCCTGCGCGGGATGCGGCGGGAGACGCTGCTTAAGCCGGTTGAAGGTAAGGGGTTCGAGGTCGGGGTCGATCGTCAACCAAGGCTGTTCCAGCAACCAAGCGTGGAGACGCAAATGGAGCGGCCCCGACGCCGTCTCCAGATCGTGAAACCGGTCGTCGAACGGATAGAAGCTGCGGATCGCCTCGAGTTCCTGCCCGTTGCTGTAGAGTTCATCGATCATGTCGTCGTTCATCGTCGAGAAGGCGATGAAGTCGTCCAGCAGCTGCCGGTATTCCGAAAGCCCGATATGTCCGAGCAGTTCGGAAGCGCGTGCCCACGCGGCCGGATCGGGAATATTCGCCTGATACTGGGCGTGCCCACCGTTCTGACACTCGCCATGATAGGTCCAGAGGTCGTAGAAATGCGCGGCAAAGGAAGGAAGCTCGTCGGCCTCATAGCCGCCCTGGCTCTCGCCGAGCGCATAGTCGACATAGTAGCCGACCCAAAGGCACAGCGACTGGTGCTCCTGTCCGTTCGCCTCGGCGGGCGATACGATAAACGCCTCGATTAGCCCCTCGGCCACGTTCCTACCCCAGCACCCAGCTCCGCCGCGAATAACCCTGCGCCCACAAAAGCGCCGTCAGATCGTGATGCCGGATCACCGCCGCCGCGGCTTCGCCCGCCGACGGATGCGGATAATAGCCGATCCCCAGCCCGGCGCTCGTGATCATCGGAATATCGTTCGCGCCGTCGCCGACCGCCAGCGTCTCGGCGAGCGGAAGCCCGTGCTTCGCCGCCTCGGCCTTCAGCGTTTCCAATTTCGTCGCACTATCCACGATCGGCTCGCGCACCTTGCCGGTCAGCTTGCCGCCCGCAATCTCCAGCTCGTTCGCGATCACCTTGTCGAACCCGATCGCCTCGCCCACCGGCCCCGCAAAGGCGGTGAAGCCGCCCGACACCAAGATCGAATAGGCGCCATGCGCCTTCATCGTCTGCACCAAAGTGCGCGCGCCGCGCGTCAGCTTCACGCGTTCGATCCGGCACTCAACCAAAGTCGATTCCGGCATCCCCGCGAGCAGTCCGACGCGTTCCTCCAGCGCGGCGCGGAAATCGAGCTCGCCCTTCATCGCGCGCTCGGTGATCGCGGCGATCTGCGGCTTCAGCCCGGCATAATCGGCGAGCTCGTCGATGCACTCGACGGTGATCATCGTCGAATCCATGTCGGCGATGATCAGCTTCTTCGTCCGGTCGCCCAGCGGCTGCACGACGATGTCGAGCGAGCCATGGTCCATCAGCGCCAGTTCTTTGCGCGCGCTCACCAGGCTGCCGTGAAAGACAATATCCGCCGCGTCATGCTCGTCGATCCAGTGCGGGGCGCCGACATCGTGCCCCGTCGCCGCGAGCCGGTCGATCCCCTCGCGAACCACCTCGTCGGTCAGCTTTCCTGCTGCTATCAGCGTCGCGACGAACATGGCATCTCCTTTTATCTCGACCGCCAGTGCGCGGCTGCCCGTGGCACTTATCGCCGGACCCACCGCCAGCGGCAAGAGCGCTTTGGCGGTCGCGCTCGCAAAAACGCTCAAAAACGGGATCGTCGTCAACGCCGACGCGAGCCAGGTCTATGCCGACCTCGCCATCCTGTCGGCCCGCCCGTCCGAAGACGAGATGGAGGGCGTGCCCCACCGCCTCTTCGGCCATGTCGACGCCGCCGAGGCGCATAATGCCGTGCGCTGGGCGGACGAGGCGCGCGGCGTGATCGCGGAGGCCCACGCCGCCGGCCAAGTCCCCATCCTCGTCGGCGGCACCGGCCTCCACATGCGCACGCTGCTCAACGGCATCGCGCCGGTGCCCGAGATCGACCCCGACATCCGCGAGGCCGTCCGCGCGCTCCCCGTCGCCGACGCGCACGCCGCACTCGCCGCGGCCGACGCGGCGGCCGCCGCGCGCCTGAACCCCGCCGACACCACGCGCGTCGCGCGCGCGCTCGAGGTCGTGCGCTCGACCGGCCGCACCCTCGCCGATTGGCAGCAGGCGATCGCGGGCGGGATTGCCGACCAGATCGCCCTCGCCCCGCTAATCCTCCTGCCCCCGCGCGACTGGCTGCGCGACCGCTGCGACGTGCGCCTCGTCCAGATGTTCGACCGCGGTGCGGTGGAAGAAGCCGAAGCCCTGCTCGCGCGTGGCCTCAACCCCGACCTCCCCGCGATGCGCGCGATCGGCGTCCCGCAGATCGCAAGCTATCTTCGCGGCGAAATCTCCCGCGCCGAAGCGCTCGAACAGACGCAGGCGGCGACCCGCCAATATGCAAAGCGCCAATATACGTGGTTCCGCAACCAGCCGCCCGCTGACTGGACGCGTCACACAGAATCATTAAACATCGATTCCATCAAGGAATTAGCAATAATATTACGTGATAAGCTGTTGACAGGATAGAATCATACACCTATTGCCCGCACCCTGTTGCAGCGCACAAGCGCTGCCCTTTTTGTATCTGGAAGGAGTTTCGTCGTGACGGAAATGAGTGGTGCCGACATGGTGGTTCAGGCGCTGGTCGACCTCGGCGTCGACACGGTGTTCGGCTATCCGGGCGGCGCGGTCCTTCCCATCTATGACGCGCTCTTCAACCATCCGTCGATCAAGCACATCCTCGTCCGCCACGAACAGGCGGCGACGCACGCGGCGGAGGGTTATGCGCGCTCGACCGGCAAGCCCGGCGTCGTGCTCGTCACTTCGGGCCCCGGCGCGACCAATGCGGTCACCGGCATCACCGACGCGCTGCTCGATTCCATCCCGATGGTCGTGCTCACCGGTCAGGTGTCGACCGCGCTGATCGGCACCGACGCGTTCCAGGAATGCGACACCGTCGGCATCACGCGCCACTGCACCAAGCATAATTATCTGGTGATGGACCCCGATCGCCTCGGCCCGATCATGCACGAGGCCTTCCATATCGCGACGCACGGCCGCCCCGGCCCGGTGGTGATCGACATCCCCAAAAATGTGCAGGTCGCGACCGGCGAATATGTGGTGCCCGAAAAGATCGCGCACAAAAGCTATCGCCCGCAGGTCGAACCCGACGCCGACGCAATTGCTGAGGCCGTTGCGCTGATCGCCGCGGCCGAGCGCCCGGTCTTCTACACCGGCGGCGGCGTGATCAATGCCGGCCCCGATGCGAGCGCGGCGCTGCGCCAGCTCGTCGCACTCACCGGCGCGCCGGTCACCTCAACCCTGATGGGCCTCGGCGCCTTCCCGTCCGACGACGGTAAATGGCTCGGCATGCTCGGCATGCACGGCACCTATGAAGCGAATATGGCGATGAACCGCGCCGACCTGATCATCGCGGTCGGCGCGCGCTTCGACGACCGCGTGACGGGCCGTCTCGACGCCTTCTCGCCGGACTCGAAGAAGATCCACATCGATATCGACCGCAGCTCGATCAACAAGATCGTCCCCGTCGACCTCGCGATCGTCGGCGACGCCGGCCGCGCGCTCGACGCGATCATCGCGGGCTGGCAGGCCGCGGGCCACAACGGCCGCGACCTTGGCGAATGGTGGCGCCGCGTCGACGGCTGGCGCGCGACGCGCTGCCTCGACTTCCCCGAAAAGAAGGACGCCGACGCCGACATCATGCCGCAGCGCGCGGTGAAGGCTTTGTTCGACGCGACGCGCGGGCTCGACCCGATCATCACGACCGAGGTGGGCCAGCACCAGATGTGGGCGGCGCAGCATTTCGGCTTTTCGGCGCCCAACCGCTGGCTCACCAGCGGCGGCCTCGGCACGATGGGCTATGGCTTCCCCGCCTCGGTCGGCGCGCAGATCGCGCACCCCGACCGCCTCGTCATCTGCATCGCCGGCGAAGCCAGTCTGCAGATGAACATTCAGGAAATGGGCACGGTCAGCCAGTACCGCCTGCCGGTGAAGATCTTCATCCTCAACAATGAATGGATGGGGATGGTCCGCCAGTGGCAGGAACTGACCTATGAAAGCCGCTATTCGAACAGCTATTCGGACAGCCTGCCCGATTTCGTGAAGCTCGCCGACGCCTATGGCTGGACAGGCCTGCGCATCGACAATCTCGGCCAGCTCGAGGACGGCATCAAAAAGATGATCGAGACCCCGGGTCCGGTGATCGTCGACTGCCGCGTCGCACAGCTCGCCAACTGCTTCCCGATGATCCCGTCGGGCGCCGCGCACACCGAAATGCTCCTCCAGCCGAGCGACGTGACCGGCACGATGGACGACGAAGCCAAGGCACTGGTCTAAAACATATGAAAATCAAAACCGAAGCCGGCGAGCGCCATGTGCTCGCCATCACCGTCGACAACGAGGCCGGGGTGCTCGCGAAGATCACCGGGCTGTTCACCGCGCGCGGCTATAATATCGAAAGCCTGACGGTGGCCGATATTACCGCCGACCACGCCCTGTCGCGCATCACCATCGTCACCTCGGGCCCGCCGCCGATCATCGACCAGATCATCGCGCAGCTCGACCGGCTCGTGCCCGTGCACAAGGTCGTCGACCTCAACGACGCGGGCGAGGCGCATGTCGAACGCGAAATCGCGCTGGTGAAGGTCGCGGGCACGGGCGACAAGCGCATCGAGGCGCTGCGCATGGCCGACGTCTTCCGTGCGAAGGTCGTCGACACGACGCTCACCAGCTTCATCTTCGAAATCACCGGGACGAGCGACAAGGTCGACCGCTTCATCGCGCTGATGCGCGAATGCGGACTGGTCGAAGTCGGCCGCACCGGCGTCGTCGCCATCGCCCGCGGGTCGGAGGCGCTCTAGAGTTTTAACAGGAATGACGGTCCAACCTTCGTCACCCCGGACTTGATCCGGGGTCCATGGATGCCGGGTCAAGCCCGGCATGACGAAAGAAAATAGGGAAGAAGAACATGCAGGTTTATTACGATCGCGACGCCGACCAGGATCTGATCAAGGGCAAGAAGGTCGCCGTCGTCGGCTATGGCAGCCAGGGCCACGCGCACGCGCAGAATATGCGCGACAGCGGCGTGCGTGAAGTCGCGATCGCGCTTCGCCCCGGTTCGGCAACCGCCAAAAAGGCCGAAGCCGCGGGCTTCAAGGTGCTTTCGAACAAGGAAGCCGCCGAATGGGCCGACGTGATCATGATCGCGGCCCCCGACGAGCATCAGGCGAAAATCTACGCCGACGACATCGGCCCGAACATGAAGCCCGGCGCCGCGCTCGCCTTCGCGCACGGCCTCAACATCCACTTCGGCCTGATCGACGCGCGCCCGGACATCGACGTCTTCATGGTCGCGCCCAAGGGCCCCGGCCACACGGTGCGCAGCGAATATCAGAAGGGCGGCGGCGTCCCCTGCCTGATCGCGGTCGCGCAGGAAGCGCAGGGCGCGGGTGCATCGGGCAACGGCTTCGCCAAGGCGCTCGCCCTCAGCTACGCCTCGGCGGTCGGCGGCGGCCGCAGCGGCATCATCGAAACGACGTTCAAGGAAGAGTGCGAAACCGACCTGTTCGGCGAACAGGCCGTGCTCTGCGGTGGCATCACCCACCTGATCCAGGCGGGTTTCGAAACGCTGGTCGAGGCGGGCTATGCCCCCGAAATGGCCTATTTCGAGTGCCTCCACGAAACCAAGCTGATCGTCGACCTCCTCTATGAAGGCGGCATCGCGAACATGCGCTACTCGATCTCGAACACCGCCGAATATGGCGACATCAAGACCGGCCCGCGCATCATCACCGACGAGACGAAAAAGGAAATGAAGCGCGTCCTCGCCGACATCCAGTCAGGCCGCTTCGTGAAGGACTTCGTGCTCGACAACCAGGCCGGCCAGCCCGAACTGAAGGCGAGCCGCAAGGCCGCCGCCGCGCACCAGCTCGAAAAGACCGGCGCCGAACTGCGCGCGATGATGCCGTGGATCGCGAAGAACCAGCTCGTCGACAAGTCGAAGAACTGATCCCGCTTCCCCAGTCGCGGGCGAAGGGCTAGGGCCGGATCATGGCATCCGATCTCTCCTTCGCCTGCGACTGCGGAACCGTCACCGGCGCGATGCGCGTCGTATCGGGCGAGGGCGACCATGTCGTCTGCCACTGCACCGATTGCCAGAATCTCACGCACCATCTCGGTCACGCGCAGCTGCTCGACGCGCACGGCGGCACGCCGCTCTACCAGACACGCTGCGCACGGATGCGGATCGACTCCGGCCGCGAGCGGCTCGCCTGCCTCCACCTCACCGACGCGCCGACGCTGCGCTGGTACGCCGCCTGCTGCCGCACCCCGCTGTTCAATACGTTCAAGAACGGCAAGCTGCCCTTCGTCACGATCCTGACCGCCGCCTGCGATCCGGCGCGGCGCGCAAGCGCATTCGGCGCGCCGCGCGGCCATCTCTTCACACAGGACGCGATCGGCGACGCCAGCCACCTGCCAAAATTGGGCACGCCGACGCTGATGCGACGCTTTTTCATGCGCGCGATCAAGGACATCGTCTCGGGCGACCGGCGGCGATCGCCGCTTTTCGACGCAAAAACCCTCGACCCCATCGCCAAACCTCATCGATTGACCGACGAAGAAAAGCTTGCCCTGCCTCACCGCTGAGCCGGCACACGCGCGTTTGTCATTTTCATCAGATGCCCTAAGGGAACCCGGATGCCGGGCCCCTCTCCCTTCGCCGTCCACCACGCCGACCTCGCGGCGCTTGCCGCCCAAAGCCGCCGCCGCACCCTCGCGCCACGCGCGGGGCGCGATTTCGCCTCGAACGACTATCTCGGCCTCGCCGATAGCGAAGTGCTCCGTTCCGCGCTCTCCGCCGGCATCGAGCGCGGTCTGCCCGCGGGCTCGGGCGGCTCGCGCCTGCTCCGCGGCAATCACGCCGAGCATGAAGCGCTCGAAGCGCACGCCGCGCGCCATTATGGCAGCGAAGCCGCGCTCTTCTTCCCCACCGGCTTCGCCGCCAACGCCGCGCTGTTTGCGACGCTCCCCCAGCGCGGCGACCTTGTCGTCCACGACGCGTTGATCCACGCGAGCGCGCACGACGGCATGAAACTAGGCCGCGCCGGAACCATCGCTGCGGCGCATAACGACGCGCAATCCTTCGACGACATCATCGCGAGCTGGCGCGCCGGCGGCGGCGTCGGAACCCCGTGGATCGCCGTCGAAAGCCTCTACAGCATGGACGGCGACCGCGCCCCGCTTGCCGATCTTGCCGCGGTCGCCGACCGTCACGACGCCATCCTCATCGTCGACGAGGCGCACGCAACCGGCGTCTTCGGCCCCGGCGGCGCCGGCCTCGCGCACGCCCTGCCCCGCCGCGACAACCTCGTCACCCTCCACACCTGCGGCAAGGCGCTCGGCGCCGAGGGCGCGCTGCTCTGCGCCCCCGCGATCGTCACCGACTTCCTCGTCAACCGCGGCCGCCCGTTCATCTTCTCGACCGCGCCCTCGCCCTTGATGGCGTGGCTCGTCCGTCAGGCGATCGAGATCGTCGCGAACGAGCCCGAACGGCAGGCGCGCCTCCACAGCCTCATCCGCCACGCCGCCGAACGCCTCGTGCCGCTGGGCATCCCCGCCAGCGGCACTCAGATCCTGCCCGTCATCATCGGCGACAACGACCGCACGATGCGCATCGCGGGCAGCCTGCAGGACGCGGGCTTCGACATTCGCGGCATCCGCCCGCCGACCGTGGCGCAGGGAACCGCCCGCCTCCGCATCGCCATCACGCTCAATGTTGACGAAGATAACATCGACGATATGGCCGACGCGCTCGCCGAAGCCATGGCCGCGGCATGACGCGCTTCGTCGTCACCGGCACCGACACCGGTATCGGAAAAACCATCTTTTCCGCGGCTTTGACGCAGGCTACCGGCACGCCCTACTGGAAACCGATACAGTCGGGCCTCGAAGAGGAAACCGATAGCGAGGCCGTCGCGCGCCTCGCGGGCGTCCCCGTCCGGCCCGAGGCGTACCGCCTCGTCACCCCCGCCTCGCCGCATCTCGCCGCCGAAATTGACGGCGTTAACATCGAAGTCGAAATGCTCTCCCCACCTCCCGGCAACCTGATCGTCGAAGGCGCCGGCGGCGCGCTCGTCCCGGTGACGCGCACGACGCTCTACGCCGACCTCTTCGCGAAATGGCAGATCCCGGTGATCGTCTGCGCACGCACCAGTCTCGGCACGATCAACCACAGCCTGCTCACGATCGAGGCGCTCAAGGCGCGCGGCGTCCCGATCCACGGCCTCGCCTTCCTCGGCGATGCGGTCGAGGACAGCGAGGCGATCATCGCCGCGATCTCGGGCGTCCGCCGCTTGGGCCGCCTGCCGATCATCGATCCGCTGAACGGTGAAACGCTGGCCGAAGCGTTTAAAGCAAACTTCCAAATCACGGACTTCGCATAACTCAACACCGTTCGCCCTGAGCTTGTCGAAGGGCCGTCCTTCTCTTATCCGCCGCCAAAGAAGAACGGTGCTTCGACAAGCTCAGCACGAACGGAAAGAAACATGGCTGCCCAATCCCCCGTCTGGCACCCCTTCACCCAACACGGCCTCGGCGATCCGATCCCTCTGATTTCGCACGCCAAAGACGCCAAACTCTACGCCGCCGACGGCCAAAGCTGGATCGACGCCATCTCCAGCTGGTGGGTCACCACGCACGGCCATGCACACCCGCGCATCATGTCCGCGATCCGCGGCCAGACCGAAAAGCTCGATCAGCTCATCTTCGCCGGCTGGACGCACGAGCCCGCCGAAACGCTCGCCGCCGAGCTCATCCGCATCACCCCCGATCCGCTCACCCGCGTTTTCTTCTCGGACTCGGGCTCGACCAGCGTCGAGGTCGCGCTCAAAATGGCGCTCGGCTACTGGTTCAACATCGGCGAACCGCGCAGCCGCATCCTCGTCCTCGAGCACAGCTATCACGGCGACACGATCGGCACGATGTCGGTGGGGGAGCGCGGCGTCTACAACCGCGCTTGGCAGCCCTTGCTCTTCGACGTCGACACCATCCCCTTCCCGCACGAAGGTTTGGAGCAGGTCACGCTCGACGCGCTCGAAGCCGCCTGCGCCCAAAAGCCCGCCGCCTTCATCGTCGAACCGCTGATCCTCGGCGCGGGCGGCATGCTCATCTATCCCGCATGGGTGCTCGCCGAAATGCGCGCCATCTGCGCGCGCCACAATGTCCTGTTCATCGCCGACGAAGTAATGACCGGCTGGGGCCGCACCGGCACGCGCTTCGCGTGCGATCAGGCGGGCGTCATCCCCGACATCGTCTGCCTGTCGAAGGGCCTGACCGGCGGCAGCCTGCCGCTCGCAGTCACCCTGTGCATCGAGCCGATTTTCGCCGCGCATTTCTCGACCGACCGCGCCAAGACCTTCTATCATTCGTCGAGCTATACCGCGAACCCGATCGCCTGCGCCGCCGCGAACGCGAACCTCGAAATCTGGCGCGACGAGCCCGTCCAGCAGCGCATCGACGCGCTAGCCGACGCCCAAGCCGCGCATCTCTCGCTGCTCAGCCACGACCCGCGCGCGCAAAACCCGCGCCGTCTCGGCACCATCGCCGCGCTCGACATCGTCGTTTCCGATAGCGGCTATCTCTCGAACCTCGCCCCGCGCCTGATCGCCTTTTATCGCGACCACGGCGTCCTCCTCCGCCCGCTCGGCAACACGCTCTACGTCATGCCGCCCTATTGCATCACCGCCGACGAACTCGCGCAGGTGTGGAGCGCCATAACGGCATCGCTCGACGCCGTATAAGGCGAGGCTAGGTAGCCAGCGCGCCCGCGATGCGCGCGACGAGCGCTTCGGCGCCCGCCTGATCGGCGGCGGCGAAGCGTCCGGCGACCGGGCTGTCGAGGTCGAGCACGCCGACCAGCCGGTCGCCCGCGATCACCGGCACGACGAGCTCGCTGCGGCTGTCGGCGTCGCACGCGATATGGCCGGGAAAAGCGTGGACATCGTCGACGCGCTGCGTCGCGCGAAGCCGCGCCGCCGCCCCGCACACACCCTTGTCGAGCGGAATGCGGATGCACGCCGCCTTGCCCTGAAACGGCCCGAGCACGAGTTCCTGCCCATCGAAGCGGTAAAAGCCCGCCCAGTTGAGGTCGGGGATCGCCTGCCAGATCAGCGCCGCGATGTTCGCCATATTGGCGATGCCATCGGGCTCGCCCGCGACGAGCGCCGCGGCGGCGTCCCCCGCCTCGGCCCACAGCGCGTCGGGATCGGTCGCGGTAAAGGATAGCGCATAGCTCATTATTCGACGCTCAGCCCCGTCCACTTCGCCGCAAATGCATATTTGTCGGCCGCCTCGGCGATGATCTTGTCGGTCGGCTTGCCGCTGCCATGGCCCGCGCGCGTTTCGACGCGGATCAGGTGCGGCTTGTCGCCCGCCTTCGCATGCTGGAGCGCGGCGGTATATTTAAAGCTGTGCCCCGGCACGACGCGGTCGTCGGTATCGGCCGTCGTCACCAGCACCGCCGGATAAGTCGTGCCGTCCTTGATATTATGATAGGGCGAATAGGCGAGCAAGTTCTTGAAATCGCCCTCCTTCGACGGATAGCCATAATCGTCGACCCAGTAACGCCCCGCAGTGAAACGGTCGAAGCGCAGCATGTCCATCACACCGACCGCGGGCAGCGCCGCGGCGAACAGGTCGGGGCGCTGGTTCGTCACCGCGCCGACGAGCAGCCCGCCGTTTGACCCGCCCTCGATCGCGACCTGTCCCTTGCCCGCAATGCCTTGAGCAATCAGATATTCGCCCGCCGCGATGAAGTCGTCGAACACATTCTGCTTCTTGTCGAGGCGCCCGGCGTCATGCCACGCCTTGCCATATTCCCCGCCGCCGCGCAGGTTCGCGATCGCGAGCACGCCGCCCTTATCCACCCACGCGAGACGGGTCGGCGAGAAGGCTGGGGTCATCGAGACATTGAAGCCGCCATAGCCATAGAGAAGCGTCGGCGACCCCTTGCTGCGGTCGAGCCCCTTCTTCATCACGACGAACATCGGCACTTCGGTGCCGTCCTTCGATTTATAGAAACGCTGCTCGACCGAAAAGTCCGACGGTTTGAATGTCAGCTTCGGCTCAGCGAAAATCTCGCTCTTCCCGGTCTGCGTATCGAAACGATAGATCGTCGTCGGGCGCGCATAGCTCGAAAAGCTGTAGAAGGTTTCGGGATCGCTCGACTTGCCGCCGAACCCCGTCGCCGCGCCGATGTCGGCGAGCTTGATATTCGCGATCGGCTTGCCGTCGAGTGCGACCATCCGCGCTTCGGACTTCGCGTCGCCGAGATAAGACAGGATCAGACGATTGCCGACGCGCGACGCGCCGACCAATGTCGCCTCATTCTCGCCGACCAGCTGCGTCAGCTCGCCGGGCTTCCGGATATCGAGCGACACGATGCGCCCGCGCGGCGCCCCCTTGTTGGTGACAAAGGTGAAGCGCGTGCCCTCGTTGGTCACATATTCCCAGTTGTTCGCAAAATCGTCGACCAACACGATCGGCTTCGCGCCGGGCTTGTCCACCGGATGCAGCGTCAGCCCAAAGCGTTCGTCGGTCCCCTCGGACGAGACGACGAGCAGATATTTGCCGTCGTCGGTGACGACCGCGCTGTTGTTGAGCTTCGGCTTGTCAGGGGTCGCGTGGATCAGCACATCGGCGCTCTGCGGTGTGCCGAGCTTGTGGAAATAGACGCTGTGGTTTTCATTGAGCGACTGGAACGCCGCGCCCTTGGCGGGTTCGGGAAAGCGCGAATAATAAAAGCCGCTGCCGTCCTTTGCCCAATCGAGCGCCGAAAATTTGACCCAGCGCACCTCGTCGGACAGGTCTTGCCCGGTCGCGACATCCTTGACGCGCACGATGCGCCAGTCGGTGCCGCCGTCCTGCACCGAATAGAGCAGATGCTTGCCATCCTCCGACGGATTCCATTCGCCAAGCGCCGTCGCGCCATCCTTGGCCCAGGCGTTCGGGTCGATCAGCACGCGCCCTTCGCCCTTCAGCCCTTCGCGGACATAAAGCACCGACTGCGGCTGCAGCCCGTCGTTACGCGTATAGAAATAACGCGTCCCCGCCTTGGTCGGCAGCCCGAAGCGTTCGTAATTGTAAAGCTCGGTCATCCGCTTCTTGAACATATCGCGGCCGGGCAGCGTTTCCAGATAGCTATCGGTGACCTTGTTCTGCGCCGCGACCCAGTCGGCGACCTTCGGATTGACGCGAACATCGTCCTCCAGCCAGCGATAGGGATCGGCGACATCGACCCCGAACTGCGGATCGACCGTGTCGCCGCGCGCCGTATCGGGATAGGCCAAGGCCTTGGCCGTCGCCGATGCCGCCGCGGCATCGGCCGCCTGCGCTGCACCCGGAATCATCGTCATGAGGGCCAAAGCCAGCGGTGCGGACGGGGTTTTACGGGGCATGGCAAGGCGACCTCTTTTCTGGGGAAATTATCGTGCGCCGATATGTAAGCATCGGCAAGGGACGAGCAAGGGGATTTGCGCGCATTTCCAATTCGGAGCGATGACCGCCAGCGACCGGAAGCTGCCTGAGCCTACCCCGTTTGCATCGAGCGAAGTCGAGATGCCCCTGGGCGTGGCGCAAGATCGATGGGTGTCTCGACTTCGCTCGACACGAACGGAAAAGAGAGGCGACCGCTAACGACCGGCCGTGGCGGACGTTCATTAACTTGTTTTCTACAGACGAAAGGTATTCAGTAAGAGCGCGGCCGGGAGCATTCAGTGCTGGACGGAATCACTTGGACGAATTTGGCAATTAGCTCGGCATATTTTGCTGCGATGGTCGCTGCGCCGGTTGCAGCCTTGCTAGGATTATTGCCGCGCTCAAAAATGCGATCGTGGTCAATTTGGCTATGGGCTTCATTGCCTATTTCGATCGGATTAGTTGTGGTGATGAGTCAGCCAATTGGTTTGGCTCCACTTTGGGGAGTTTTGGTGAGTGCCGTACTTCCATCTTGGGTCGCGTTCTCGCTGCTGTCCTATATTCTGATAGCAGGATTTCGACAATTTCTTGCGGCGCGGAAGGCCGGGATCGCTTCAAGAGAAACGAAATGAAAAGCAAGCTGCCCGTTATCGTTGGGATGGCGCTAATCGTGACGGGTTGTCAGGTCGCCGGACGGGAGCGGCCTCGCTCTATGCCATTGGCTTCCCTCTCAAACGAGCAGCTCTGGAACGTCTGGGTTCGGTATGGCGCCACTCAGGAACTTATGTGCAAGAACATCTCGCGGCGCGATGCCGAGCGGTTGCTGGATCAGCGATATGGGGCCCAAGAACGCCGCATTGCTGAGCGCCTAGGCGAGAAGACGGCTGAGGAACGCATTCTTACGCTGCCCCCATGCTCTTTTTTTCGCGGCGCCACGGATCGCTACGCCGACAGCCTACGCGAGTTGGAAAGGCGTCTTACGACATTGCACCGGCATACGGACCGCCGCCGGTAAACCGCCGCCCCATTTCCCCTGCCAGCGGCTGGTAACGACCGATTGCGGACGCCCCATTTCTAACATTTCGTCATTCCCGCGAAAGCGGGAACCCAGGGCTAGGCCAGCCGACGGACGCTCTGGGTCCCCGCTTTCGCGGGGATGACGAAAACGGGGGATGTCAGCTTCCCACCCCAAAACAGACCTTCGCAATCATCTCCCCAAATTACGCATCCGCGGTGGGCGGCAAGACAAGCCTTGGCTTTTCCCGCTCGATACCCATCTGAAGACCATCGGCCCCGCCAGCCCGCCCTCGCGCCTCCCCGTTCCCCAAACGCGTATCGGGCTCGCAGACAGGTTCGGCTTAGGTTCATCTCCGCGCGCCAATCTGTGTCGCAGGGATCCGGGGCCTGGGAATGCAATTGATAATGAAGACTAAAGCCGGCCTTCTCCTCCCCCTCTTCGCGGCGCTTGCCTTCGCCGCGCCCGCGCTCGCGCAGAACGACAGCTCGCTCGCGCAGTCGAGCGAGCCGCCGCAGCGCACCTCGGTCCTCTACACCTATGGCAACGAACCCTGCCCCGAGCCCAAGGGCGACGAAATCGTCGTCTGCGCGCAGCAGCCCGAAACCGAACGCTACCGCGTGCCCAAGCAACTGCGCGAGGAAATCAAGGACGATGTTCCGGCTGGCGGCGGCAGTTGGGCCTCGGCGGTCGAGGGATATGACAATGTCGCCCGCGCCACCCGCCCGGGCAGTTGCTCGCCCGTCGGCACCTACGGCTTCACCGGCTGCGCCGCCGCCGCAATGCGCGAGTGGTTCGAGACGCGCCGCGCGCCCTGAACTTTCGCGCCTTTCCCAAAGGGGAACACAAAAAAGCTCGGTTCGTCGCATATACCCCGCGCGGGGTATGTCGCCTTCGTAAATCGCTGATATCGGGCCCGTCAGAGGGATTTGATTGTGTGGGGACAATCGAAAACCGGGCGCGGTCACACCCGTGACACTGACGTCCGGCTGGGGGATATCGGCGGCTAGCGACCCGCCGTCGGTATCCTTTCCCCGCCTCTCGCCGCCCAGCCCCTAACGCAGCAACCGGTTCACCAGCACCGTCAGCTCGGCCTCGCGCGCGACGTCGCTCTTGCGCAGGATCGACTTGATCTGCGTCCCCAGCGTCTGCGCGCTCGTGCCACGTTTCGCCGCGATCTCCTCGCGCGCTTCGCCGTTCGCCAGGCGCAGCGCGATCGCGGCTTCGGCCTCGGTCAGCCCCAGCGCCGCGCGCAGCGGTGCGATCCGCATCATCGGAATATCCGCCGCGCGCCGCGCGACGACCAGCACGCGCGGATCGAAACCGAAATCCCATTCGCGCCGCGGCAGGCGAAAGACCTCGCAGAGGACGCCGCCCTCCCCCTCATGCGGCGACCCGATCCAATATTGTTGCATCGCTTCCCCGCCGAGCGCCCGGCCGAGCGCCGCCTGCAGCACCGGATCGGCATCGCGCCGCGTCGCGCCCAACCGTCCGCGGCGCAGGCGCAGCGCCCCGCCCGCGCCAACGATCGCCTCGGCCGGTGCCGACAGGGCCGCGACCGCGCCATGGCGGTCGATCAGGAACGCTGCGACACCGATCGCATCGAACGCCCCGACGGTCATCGCGGCGCCGCGCCGCGCCATCGCCTGCTGCATCCTGACCGCCGCCAGCGCATGGCTCGCGCCCGCCGCGAACAGCTTTTGGTCGCGCTCGCTGCTCCGCCCGTCACGTTCGGAGCGCAGCGCCGCCAGCCCGACCAGCAATCCTTCGCCCTCGATCAGCGCCGTCTGGCAACCATGCACCCCGTCCCAGCGGTGGACATGCTCCTCATAATCGTCGGTGCCGCTATGCTGCCGGACGACGTCGTAGTGCGCCTCGCTCAATATTTCGAGCGGCCGCCCGCTCGCGGCGACACGCCAATTGACCTCGGGCCGCCACCCTTCAATTTCCATGAATTCGCGCTGATAGGCGGGGTCGATGTCGGGCATGAAGTTGAACAGCGCCGCGTCGTCGCCAAGCCCCAGCAATTGCGTGCGCGACGATCCGGTGCGCCGCGCGAACAGGCGCAGCGCCGCGTTCCAGCCGTCCTCTTCGAACGGCGCCGCCAGAAAGGCATTTTCAACCTCGCCCGCCTCGCGAGCGAATAAGCTATCCATCGACGTCGGCCCCCCAGCCTTCGCACCCAGCGTCATGCTTTGCCGCATTGCAGCATGAAACCTTGCGCCGCACAAGTATCTTGCGACGACATGCTTGCGGCAACCCGAACCGAAACGCTGCGTTTCTCCGGGGCTTATTGACGCCGTCCCGCCGCATCGCCTAGCTTTCGCGTCCCCAACAGGAGATTCCCCATGCGCCGCATCCTCCCTTACGCCGCCGCTCTCGTCGCCGTCGTCGCCACCCCGATCGTCCTCGCGCAGGGCGGCTCCGCCCCAGGCGCGCCCGACAAGGCACGCGTCACCGCGGGCACCTACGCCGCCGACGCCGGCCATACGATGGTCGTCTGGGAAGTCGACCATCTCGGCTTCAGCAAATATACCGGCATCTTCGGCGACGTGACCGGCACGCTCGTCATCGATCCGAAAAACCCCGCCGCGGCCAAGGTCGATGTCACGATCCCGGTGTCGAAGGTCACCACCGCCAGCGCCGGCCTCACCAGCCACCTGCTCCGCGCGGGCAAGGACGGCGGCAAACCCGACTTCTTCGGCGCGGCGCCCGCCGACGCCAAATTCGTCTCGACCAGCGTCGTCGTCGATGCCGATGGCGACGAAGCCAAGGTCACGGGCAACCTCACGCTTAATGGCGTGACCAAGCCCGTCACCCTCGACGTCGATTTCCACGGCGCGGGCGTTGGCATGAACAAGAAGGAAACCGTGGGCTTCGAGGCCGAAACCACGATCAAGCGCAGCGACTTCGGCATCAACATGGGCATCCCCTATGTCAGCGACGCCGTCGAACTTGAAATCCACGCCGCGTTCGAAAAGCAGTAAGCGCGCGCCAATCTGTCACACGCGCCGCGTATGAACGGGGCGGGATCTTCGGGTCCCGCCCTTTTTCGTACAGGAGCCATGCGATGAGCGAACTGGTACGCGAAATTGTCGAAGTGAACGCCTCGATCGACGGCGACGAGGAAAATCCGCTGCTGATCGTCGAGGTCGAGGGCCTCGCCGCCACCGCGGGCTGAACCAATGTCCGGCTCGACCCGCATGTCACCATCACCCCGCCCGACGACGGCGTGCAGGATTTCGATCTTGTCGGCGACCGTCCCTCCAACGCCGCCGAAGTGCTGAGCGAAGTCGAAGCCGCATGGGAGGGCCCGCTCGAGGACTGGTGCATCGGCGTCCGCATCCACGCGGTCGACAATCTGATCGAGGACGAAATTTTCGAACCCTGGGACGAAGACGACGACGCGAGCCAAGCCGCGTAGGCCCGTTCCGCAACCACCCCCTGCACTGCGCCGGACCGCGAGGCAACTTGCGGTCCGGCGACATTTTCGGTTCATCGCAGAGCCAGCAAAAGCGGCGTAGCTTCCGGTCATTCAAGGGAGGATCTATGCGCACCCTGCTTCTCGCTCTAGCCGCCCTCGCCGCCACCCCCGCGCTGGCGCAGGCCAATCCGCAGATCGACTATCCCGGCTTCCAGGCGCTCACCGCCAGCGTCGCCCCGGCGCGCGCCACCCGCCTGATCGCCTTCGACGCCTTCAAGGCCGAGGCCGCGAAACCCGGCACCCTCCTCCTCGACGCGCGCTCGAAGGACGCCTTCCAGCGCGGCCATATCAGGGGCGCGGTCAACCTGCCGCTCACCGACTTCACCGCCGAGAGCCTCGCCGCGGTGATCGGCGCCAACCCCGGCCGCCCCATCCTCATCTATTGCAACAATAATTTCTCGAACCACCGCAGCCCCGTGCCGCTTAAATCGGCGCCGCTTGCGCTCAATATCCAGACCTTCATCAACCTCGTCGGCTATGGCTATCCAAACGTCCTCGAACTCGCCGACGTCGTCGATTTCAACGATCCGAAGGTCGAGTGGGTGACGGACTGACTTCGCTCCCCGCGCAATTTTCGCACTCCCCCCTTGCCAAGCGCGACATTTTGCATCACTAGGGCCGCCATGCGCGGCAACGCCCTTCTTCTTCTGCGACTTACACGCCCTTGGGCGTGACACTGGCTGCGCGCTAGTCGCGGCCACCCGCTCAAGGGTCCGATCGACAAGCACCGCAACCACCCAGAAGAAGTTTTCAGACCATGACCATGCTCCGCGACCCCTCGGTCAAGTACAGCGCCTTCCCGCAGGTTCCGCTCGCGAACCGCGAATGGCCCGGCCGCGTCACAACACAGGCGCCGATCTGGCTCTCCACCGACATGCGCGACGGCAACCAGTCGCTGATCGACCCGATGGATGCCGAGAAAAAGGCCCGCTTCTTCGACCTGCTCGTCCGCTGCGGGTTCAAGGAGATCGAGGTCGGCTTCCCCAGCGCGGGCGCGACCGAGTTCGACTTCATCTCGGGGCTCGTGAAGAACGGCCGCATCCCCGACGATGTGACGCCCCAAGTCCTGACCCAAAGCCGCGCCGACCTCATCCGCACCAGCTTCGACAGCCTCGAGGGTGCGAAAACCGCGATCGTCCATGTCTACAACGCGGTCAGCCCCGCCTGGCGCAAGATCGTCTTCGGCATGGAGATGGACGAGATCAAGGGCATCGCGATCGAGGGCGCGAAGCAGCTCCGCGACAATGCCGCACGCCTGCCCGGCACCGACTGGCGTTTCGAATACAGCCCCGAAACCTTCTCGACCGCCGAGCTCGATTTCAGCATCGCCTGCTGCGAAGCGGTGATGGACATCCTCCAGCCGACCGCCGACAAGCCGATCATCCTCAACCTCCCCGCGACGGTCGAGGCCTCGACGGCGAACATCTACGCCGACCAGATCGAATATTTCTGCAAGAACCTGCCCAACCGCGACCGCGCGATCATCAGTCTGCACACGCACAACGACCGCGGCACCGGCGTCGCGGCGGCCGAACTCGGCCTGCTCGCCGGCGCCGACCGCGTCGAGGGCTGCCTGTTCGGCAATGGCGAGCGCACCGGCAACACCTGCCTCGTCACCATCGCGCTCAACATGTACACGCAGGGCGTCGACCCAGAGCTCGACTTCTCGAACATCGACGAGGTCATCCAGACGGTCGAATATTGCAATAACCTGCCCGTCCACCCGCGCCACCCCTATGGCGGCGAGCTCGTCTACACCGCCTTTTCGGGCAGCCATCAGGACGCGATCAAGAAAGGCTTCGCCGCGCGCGAGCGCCAGAATGACGAGCGCTGGGAAGTCCCCTATCTGCCCATCGACCCCGCCGACCTCGGCCGCAGCTATGAAGCGGTGATCCGCGTCAACAGCCAGTCGGGCAAGGGCGGCGTCGCGTGGGTGCTCGAACAGGACAAGGGCCTGAAACTGCCCAAGAAAATGCAGGCGAGCTTCAGCCATATCGTCCAGGCGCTCGCCGACGAAACGAGCCGTGAACTCGGCGCCGAGGATATCTGGCACGCGTTCGAGGGCCAGTATCTGGCGACCGAAGCCAAGCGTTTCCAGCTCGTCGACTGGCATGAGACGCACTCGGGCACCGACCGCATCTTCGCCGGCAAGCTCACCATCGACGGCACCCCCCGCAGCGTCAGCGGCCGCGGCAACGGCCTGATGTCGAGCGTCATCGCGGCGCTCAGCGAAAGCGGCGGCCCCGTAATGGACATCGTCGACTATAGCGAGCACGCGATCGGCCAGGGCAGCAATGTGCAGGCCGCGGCGTACGTGGAGTGCCTCACCGCAGACGGGAAAAGCCTGTTCGGATGCGGGCTGGATACTGATGTAGCGACCGCGAGTGTGCGGGCGATTTTGTCGGCGGCGAATGGGGCGTAAACTTTATTCGTCCACCCGATCAAACATAGAAGGCTTACTTCGACCAGTTGTCGAGGACAAACTGACTGACTTCGCGTGTCATATTGTGCCAAGATGCAGCGCCGTTGGTTGCATCCACAACATACAATTTATCATTCCCGTCCAAAACAGGAAGCAGGTAATCCCGCGCTTGCGATGAGGTGTACGTGGAATTTACGTACCAAAATGAATCGCCTATCTTTGCCCATCCGCCCAATTCTTTTATCTTCGCAATCAGAACATCGTAGTTCCGATCCGGAGCAATAAGATCATACGAAATATGGAGGTTGTTAGCCAACTCCTATGACTCCAAAATGAAACCAAAAATTCACTACTAGCCCTTTAACACCTGAAACCCGCTGCGAGCTTCCCAAGATTTAATTTTTGGCAGGCATCCAGTTTCTTGAAAGTCACCCACATCAAACGTTAGGCGCAGGTGCTTCTCAACCTCTGACCTCCAAGTTTGCTGAACCTGCCGATTCCCTAGCCTACTCCGCAGCGCTATACCAAGGGCTGCAAAAAAATCATGACCATTTGTGAACTGGCCTAGATCGAAAGCTGCCGCATGGTAACGGTTAATGTGCTGCAGAAGTGCAGCCTTGTGCCGCGCCGAAGAAAACCGACCTTGAGAAACCGAGTTGATCATCGCAGCGACGTCCACAGCATGGCCATCAAAAAAGGCATCGTGCCGTACGTCCTTAAGACAGTACCCAAGTTGGTGACGCTCGTTCGCAAACCTCATGGCGGAGAGGGGCTTAATCGCGTCCAAAATTTGATTGACGCAAGCAAGACACCCTCCGCAGCCATCGACCTTTTGTCCATCCGCCACCTCATCAAAGTATCGATGAATCGCATCTGACGCGCTGATATCTAGGTCAAAGTCGTGGCATTGAGAGAAAATCACATCGTCGTTGTCGACAAATACATTGAGGGCCCGGTCGAAATCAGCGTCCGCAAAGCCCAAGACGTCTTCTCTTCCCGCGTTCTGCTCATCCTCGATCGCACCAAGAACGTTGTCCTTCCCAAGGCAATTTACGAATGAACAAACGGCGCCGTCAAAAAACTTCTTGAATCTCTTGATGTCGTTCGTTCCTTCGAACAGCAAAAACGCCCCCTTATGGCGCTGACGCTCCATACGAATCTGGGCCGTAATATCGGACGGCCGCATATGCTTGGACATGGACCTCATAAATCGTCCACGTCACCCAGTTCGACAACCAAGTCCTCCCATTCACCAACCAGCTGAGGCGAATGAGTCGCCAAGAGAACATCAAAGCCGTTAAGCGCGATTATACGCTTCAAATCTGACACGAACTGCTTTTGCCAAGAAATATGCAGCGACAACTCTGGCTCATCTATCAATATTAGTGCATTCTCTTTAAGCTCAAATAGAAGTTCAAAAAATAGAACAAGTTGATGCTGCTCTCCAGAAGATAGTTTTTCCAAAGGAATCACAACATCTGAACTTCTTCTAACAATAAATCCAACAGACTTATCAACCACTACGGACTTTGGTTCAAACCTTTCGTCGATCAATTCTATAAAAAGAAGTATCCTAGATCTGAGTTTTTCGAGAACATCCAGCTTTTTCCTAGTGTCTTCAACGTAAACGTGCAGGACGGAAGCGACTGCGGGATCAATCACGTCAACCGGCGGAAGAGCATCGTCTTCCTCCTGATCCAGAATGCCAGCTTCGGTTAGCCCGGTTCGAAGGCGCTCAAGCTCTGATAAACTGGTCGTAATGCTTTCGGATGGGCTCACTCCTCCCTGCTGGAGAACGCGGCGGGGAAATGATCTATCCAATGACTGCGAGGTGGCAGCATAATTCGCGAGTTCCCGCTCAATCACCGATTTCAGAGTTTGCGCTTTCCGAGAAATAGCGAGGGTCGAAGGCGCGGCGCCTATCCGCCGCCCCTCGTCTGCCGAAAAAACCAACAGCCTCTGCGTCTCGATGAGGTGGCAATCAATCCGCGAAATAAGCTCATTAAGCTTTGCCGGCGGATTCGAACTGAGCGTCCGCGCAATGTGATCCGGAAACTGGTCCCCAAAAGTCTCCATGAGCTCTTGAAGGGAATAGGTCTGACGCGTGACATCATGGACCCACGACCGTGGCCCAATCCTCGTAATGTAAGGGATATACGATTCTATTCTACTCAGTTTTCCAGGCATGTCCTCCGTAACACGAGGAAACCAAGGCTCAATATCATCAGCCCCCGATATTGTTGTCCTAAACTCTATTCCAAGAGCATCACTAACATCGGTATCAGAACTACCACTAGGCCTATGGCTTACAATCACAACGCTCCCGTCAGAAAATTCGTATTCAATCTCTCGGAAGTCAGTAGAAGAAAGAACAGACCAATGCTTTCGAAAAAGAGCATTGATTAGTCGTAGGCATACAGTCTTTCCTAAGCCATTAGGACCGATAAGAGCGGTGATCCTCTCGCTGTCATTAAATGGAATGTCGTGATCGAATTCCCCGAAGAGACCCGAGACCCGGAACCTAGAAAGCCTAACCACGCCTCTCCCCCATACTTATAGAACCACCTGATCGTAGCTTCATTCAAAAAACACCGCAAAGACTTCCGCTACAAATCTGGATAAAAATCACCAACTTCGATTCTCCCTTTCCTACATTTCACCCATATGGTTCATTCTGTCGGTTTCACCCAACCGAAAGGACGAATCGATGGACGACTCCCCGCACGATCCCGCGTTTATCCCCGCCCCCGGCAGCTATCACTGGACGCCGCGGCTCCAGCGCGAGTTTCTGGAGGCTTTCGCCACCAACGGGTCGGTGAAGATTTCGGCGGCGAAGGTCAGCATGTCGCCCGGCGCCGTCTATCAGCTCAAACAGCGGCCCGAGGGCGCGGCGTTCAGGCTCGGCTGCGCCGCGGCGCTGCTGATCGCGCGCGGGCGGCTCGTCGACGAGCTGCTCGACCGCGCGATCTGGGGGCATGACGAGATGACCACCGTCTATCGCGAAGAGGACCGCAGCCTCTACAAACGCCGCCGCATCGACAGCCGCCTCGGCCTCGCGATGCTCGCGCGGCTCGACCGCATGGTCGAAACGCGGGCGCGCGCGGGCGAAGAGATGCTGGCGCAGGTCATCGCCGGCGACTGGCCGGGCTTCCTGTCGCTGTTCGACGCCGCCGAAGCCGCACGCACGTCCGTCGACGCCGCAACGGCATCCGAAGATGCGCCCGACGGCGCCGAGGCCGGCCCCGCAGCCAGCGAAGCTCCCGGCATGTCCGCCGCGCTCGCCCTCTGGCTCGCCGGTCGCGACAACCGCGCCAACCCGCTCGCCGCCCTGTGGCGCGGCACCGCAATCGCGAATGAAGTTGCGCAGTTTTCCGCCACTTCCGACGCCGATCCCGAATGCGCCGACGCGGAGGGGCCGACCCCGGAGGAACAGGCCGCCCAGATGACGATCTGGCACGACGAGGAACATCATGAATGGCGCACCGACTTCCCCCCGCCCGAAGGCTTTATGGGCACCGAGGAAGGCCAGTTCGGCGACGCCGACTATGAACGCGCGCTCGACATCGACGAGGAGGTCGCGTGGGAGGCCGCCTATGCCGAGGCGGTCGAACCGCTGCGCATCGCCGGCGAAGCCGCCCGCCGCGCCTTCTTCGCGCTGCCCGATGCCGCCAACGATCCGGCGCCGGAGGGCGGAAAGGCGCGGAAATCGGCGAGTGGCTAGATTATCACCCTTTCGTCATTCCCGCGAACGCGGGAACCCAGCCTTACAGAAAGAAGCGGCGCGGCAGCGCCGTGCAGCAACCTCACAACTGGGTTCCCGCCTTCGCGGGAATGACGAGGTTTGGGAACGAAATGAAGGCAGAAAAGGGAGCTAAACCGCCGCCACCCCCATCGCCGCCCCGCGCAGCCGCTCGGCATCGCGCGACGGCGGCATGCCGAAGGCGCGGGCATATTCGCGGCTGAACTGCGACGCGCTCTCATACCCGACCGAGTAAGCCGCGCGGCTCGCCTCGCTGCCGCCCGCGAGCAGGCGCCGCGCCGCGTGCAGGCGCAGCGTCTTCTGGAACTGCAGCGGGCTCATCGCGGTCGCGGCCTTGAAATGACGGTGGAAGGAGGCAACGCTCATCCCTGCAATCTCGGCCAGCGCCGACGTGCGCAGCATCTCCTCATAATGCTCGTGCATCCACAGGATCGCGCGCCGCACCCGCGACAGCCGGCTGTCCTCCTGCGCGATCGCGCACAATTGATGCCCCAGCGGGCCTTGCAGCAGGCGATAGAGGATCTCGCGCTCGCGCATCGGCGCCAGCATCGCGACGTCGCCCGGCCGGTCGAGCAGTCCGAGCAGGCCCGCCCAGGCCTCGACCAGTTCCTCGGTCACCGAGGCGACGGCAAAGCCCGCAAGGTCGCCCGGCGGCGTGTGGCCGATGCTTGCCGGGTCCATGCTGGCGATCAGGTCGGCGAGCGCGCCGCGATCGAGACGCAGCGCCGCAGCGACATAGGGCTTGTCGGAGCTCGCCTCGACCACGCGGCCGACCGCGGGCAGGTCGAGCGAGGCGACGAAATAGCTCGACGCGTCGTATCGCAGCACCTGATCGCCGATCACGACCTGCTTCGTGCCTTGCAGGATCAGGCAGGTGACGGGTTCATAGACGGTGGCGATCCCGCTGGTCGGCGCACATTGGGTGGCGACGACCAGCCGCGGCACCGGCGTCTCATAATAGGGAGAAACCGCATGACGCAGCACCTGCGCACAGATCGATTCGAGCCGGTCTTTCATGCCGCCAACATCGGACGCCGCGCGCCCGCGCGCAAGGGACGGCTTTCTCGTCGCCGCCGCATTGAGAGGAATAGGCAAGCAGATGCCATGATCGGGCAGCGTATCGGCGGGCGCCGCGCCTATCTTGGTCGGGACAGGGCAATCCCCTCCGCCCTGCCTTACCCAAGGAGTCCAGCATGACCCAGTTCAATGCCAAATCGACCACCGACGACGTGCTTTCGGGCGTCGACCTGTCGGGCAAGCGCTTCCTCGTCACCGGCGTCTCGGCCGGGCTCGGCGTCGAAACCGCCCGTGCGCTCGTTGCCCATGGCGCCGATGTCGTCGGCGCCGCGCGCGACCTCGCCAAGGCCGAAGGCGCCACCGCCGTCGTCCGCGACGCCGCGGCACAGGGCGGCGGCAGCTTCGAGCTCGTCCAGCTCGACCTCGCCTCGCTCGCCAGCGTCCGCGCCGCTTCCGACGCGCTCAACGCCGATGGCCGCAAGTTCGACGTCGTCATCACCAATGCCGGTGTGATGGCCACCCCCTTCGGCAAGACCGCAGACGGGTTCGAGACGCAGTTCGGCACCAATCATTTGGGCCACTTCACCTTCGTCAACCGCATCGCGTCCCTGATCAAGGACGGCGGCCGCCTCGTCAGCCTCGCCTCGTCGGGGCACCGCTTCTCCGACGTCAATCTCGCCGATCCGAACTTCGACAATGGCGATTATGATCCGTGGGTCGCCTATGGCCGTTCGAAAACCGCGAACATCCTTTTCGCGGTCGAGTTCGACCGCCGTCACAAGGATCGCGGCGTGCGCGCGGCGGCGCTCCACCCCGGCGGCATCCACACCGAACTCGCGCGTCACCTCGACGACGGGGCGCTCGAAGCCTTGCTCGAACAGATCAACGCCACGGCGCGCGCCACGGGCGGCGAGGAATTCGAGTTCAAGTCGATCCCGCAGGGTGCGGCCACCTCGGTCTGGGCCGCGGCGGTCGCCGATCCGGCCGAGGTCGGCGGGCGCTATCTCGAGGATTGCCACGTCGCCGAGCTCGCGAATGACGATGGCCTGCGCGCCGGCGTGCGCTCCTATGCGATCGATCCCGACAACGCCAAGGCACTGTGGGCGAAGAGCGAGGAGATGGTCGGCGAGCGTTTCTGACGCCTCGATGACGACAAAGGAGCGGGCGGCCGTGCGCCGTCCGCTCCGCATCGTCCCACACCGCCCGCTAGTCGACGACCCAATAGTCGGCCGCCCCGCCCGGCTCGAAGCCGCGGCGGCAAATCACATTCCCATCCTGCGTCAGTTCGGCCCACGCGCCGATCGGCTCGCGCTCCATCATCACCAGCGCCGCCGCGATATCCTCAGCCTCGAACGCGACGCGTTTTTCCATTCCGAACCAGGCGTCCTGATATCGCAGGACATAGGTGGTCAACATGGCCGAGTCAGCCGGAATTTCGGGGCGCGGCAAACAGTCACAGTCGCCGTCGCTGGAGCCGCTGGGATAGTCTTGGGGGAACTTCATGGGGGAGAGCCTTCGGTGGGGGAAACGAAGGGGGCGGTCCCGCCGGCCTGTTCAGCCGTGACCGCCGCCGGGGCGAAAGGATTTTGGGTCGGCGATGCATCTCCTGCGCCCCACGGGCGTACGGACGGTGCCACCAACGGCGGCGCACAGCGTCCGAAAACTATGCCATATCATTGCCATACGACCTGGTATCAACCCCGCCCCGTTCGACGGGCCGCCCGTTCGAATCGACAAACGACTTGACGTTTGCATGGCATGTAAAGGCACCACGACGTCATATAAAGAATTCTTTATACGTGCATTGACAAGCCTTGCCGCTGCGCTATGTTTCAACCTGTCGAGGTTCTCCGCGCAGTTTGCACGGCGTGGAGCTAAGACGGGAAGCCGGTGCGTCTCCGATGGAGGCAAGGCCGGCGCTGCCCCCGCAACTGTAAGCGGTGAGCGATGGTCGCTACGTGTCACTGGTCCGGCAAGGGACCGGGAAGGCCAGACCACCGCGCTGATCCGTGAGCCAGGAGACCTGCCTCGTCAGATACGTCCTCCGGCGGGGTGTCCGGTCAGGCCGCATGCATGGCTGCGCCCGACCTTGCTTCGTGGGCGCGGACGCGTGCCTGCTCGTCTGTCCGGCACCTTGCCCCCTTGCAAGGTGTTTGAAAATGACTGGCAGCGTCGCCACCCTCGGCTTTCCCCGCATCGGCCTCCGCCGCGAACTCAAATTCGCGCTCGAAAGCTATTGGGCGGGCAAATCGACCCTCGCCGAACTCCAGTCCGCGGCAGCGGGCCTCCGGGTCGCTGGCTGGGCGCGCCAGAAAGCGCTCGGCGCCGACATCCTGCCCTCGAACGATTTCTCGCTCTACGACCATGTGCTCGACACCAGCGCCCTGATCGGCGCGGTCCCCGCCCGCTATGACTGGAGCGGAGAGACTGTCGATCCCGACCTCTATTTCGCCATGGCGCGCGGCGCGCAAGGCCCCGCCGCCTGCGGCCACAGCCACGACACCACCGCGCAGGAAATGACCAAATGGTTCGACACCAACTATCATTTCATGGTCCCCGAACTCACCGCGGGCCAGACCTTCCGTATCGCCTCGACCAAGATCTTCGATGAATTTGAGGAAGCGAAAGCGCTCGGCTACACGACCCGTCCCGTTCTCCTCGGCCCCGTCAGCTATTTGATGCTCGCCAAGGGCAAGGCGGTCGAACCGCTCGCGCTCCTGCCGCAGCTCCTCGATGTCTACGTGGAAATTCTCGCGCGCCTCGCCGCGCTCGGCGCCGACTGGGTGCAGATCGACGAACCCTGCCTCGTCCTCGACCTCAGCGCCGAGCAACGAACCGCCTTCGAGCGCGCTTACGCCCGCCTCGCCACGCGCGGGCCCAAGCTGATGCTCACCACCTACTTCGGCAGCCTCAGCGACAATCTGGGTCTCGTCGCCGACCTCCCCATCCACGGTCTACACCTCGACCTCGTCCGTGCGCCCGACCAGCTCGAACCGGCGCTGACGAAGCTCCAGCCGCACGTCCTCCTCTCGCTCGGCGTGATCGACGGCCGCAACATCTGGCGCGCCAACCTCCCCGACCTCTACTGGCGCCTCAAGGAACTGGCCGGCAAACGCGACCTCATCCTCGCACCGTCCTGCTCACTCCTCCACACACCCGTCGACCTCGCACTCGAAACCTCGCTCGACCCTGAAATCGCGCAGTGGCTGAGCTTCGCGGTGCAAAAGATCGAGGAACTGGCTGCGCTCGCCAAGGCGCTCAACGAAGGCGAAGATGCGAGCTTCGCCGCCTTCTCGGCTTCGCGCATTGCTGCGGTCGCGCGCCAGACCTCGCCGAAAATCCACAACCCGGCAGTCGCCGCCCGCCTCGCCGCCCTCGACAAAAGCGCCACCCACCGCGCCTCGCCCTTCGCCGTGCGCCGCGACGTCCAGCAACAGCGCCTCGCCCTTCCCGCTTATCCCACCACCACCATCGGCAGCTTCCCGCAGACTCCCGATGTCCGCAAAGCCCGCGCCGCGCATATCAAGGGCGAAATCGACGATGCCACCTATGACCAGTATCTCCGCGTCGAAACGCGCGCCGCGGTCAAATGGCAGGAGGAGATCGGCCTCGACGTCCTCGTCCACGGCGAATTCGAACGCAACGACATGGTGCAATATTTCGGCGAGCAGCTCGCCGGCTTCGCCTTCACCCGCGCCGGCTGGGTGCAAAGCTACGGCTCGCGCTGCGTCCGCCCGCCGATCCTCTACGGCGACGTCTCGCGCCCCGCGCCGATGACCGTCGGCTGGTGGCGCTATGCGCAGGACCAGACCGACCGCCCGATGAAGGGCATGCTCACCGGCCCCGTCACGATCCTCAACTGGTCCTTCGTCCGCGACGATCAACCGCGCGAGACGAGCTGCCGTCAGATCGCGCTCGCAATCCGCGACGAGGTGCAAGACCTCGAAGCCGCCGGCGCTGCGATCATCCAGATCGACGAGGCGGCGCTGCGCGAAGGTCTCCCACTTCGCCGTAGCGAATGGCAGCATTATCTGGACTGGGCGGTCAAAAGCTTCCGCATCACATCATCGGGCGTTCGCGACGACACACAGATCCATACGCATATGTGCTATTCGGAGTTCAACGACATCATCCGTGCGATCGGCGCGATGGACGCCGACGTCATCTCGATCGAGACTGCGCGCTCGCAGATGGAACTGCTCGACGCCTTTGCCAGCTACGCCTATCCGAACGAAGTCGGCCCCGGCGTCTACGACATCCACAGCCCGCGCATCCCCGCGGAACGGGAGATGACCGACCTTCTCACCCTCGCCGGAAAGCATGTCCCGCCGCAACAGATTTGGGTGAACCCCGACTGCGGGCTCAAGACGCGCAAATGGGACGAGGTGCGCCCCGCGCTCGTCGCGATGGTCGCCGCGGCGCACGCGATGCGGACCAAAGCCCGCATCAAGGGGGCCTATGATGCAAACTGACGCGATCATGCCCGACGGCCAGCCCGCCGTCCGCGTCACTGCGATGCCCGCGAACGCCAATGTCTATGGCGACATCTTCGGCGGCTGGCTGATGGCGCAGATGGACCTCGCTGCCTCCTCGGTAGCGTCGCGCCACGCACGCGGCCGCGCGGTGACGATCTCGGTGGAAGGCATGTCCTTCCACCGTCCCGTCTTCGTCGGCGACGAGGTGTCGGTCTTCGGGCGGCTCGTCAAAGTCGGCCGCACCTCGATGCACGTCGAGGTCGAGGCTTGGGCGCGCGACCGCCACGCCGACGAGGACAACAAGGTGACGCAGGCGGTCTTCATCTTCGTTGCGGTCGGCCCCGACCGCCGCCCGCGGGCGGTAAGGCCCCTCGAAACCTGATCGTCAGGCGGCGCTGCCCGACTTTGCCCGGCGACGCCGCCACAGGATCAGCCCGCCGACGCCCAGCCCGAACAGGCCGACCATCCCCGGCTCGGGTATCGGCGTCGCGCCACCGCCGCCGGTAGAACTGTCGCCGCCGCTCGACCCGCCGCCGGGCGGCGACGTCGTATAGCCGCCCTTGAACGTCCCGATATGCATCTCGCCATTCTGCTTGAGATTGCCGAACACCGCCGATCCCTGAATATAATTACGTGTCTCGGCATCGGCGAGCGGCGCGAGCACCGACCCGCCCCATGCCGTGCTCAGCTTCAGCGTCTCGGCCTCGGGGAAATTCCAGATCACCCGCTCGCCAAGATTGTTGGTGCCGCCGAGGAAATTGTCGTTGAGGTTGATCGACCGGCCGCTGACGTTGACGATCGCGGTGTCGGCGCCGTTCAAATTGAACTGAATTTCCCCGATCTTGTCGAGGTCGGCCGCGGTGATGTTGAACACCGCCAGCCCCTGCGCGTTCGGCTGCGCGGTAAAGGTGCCGCGATTGCCCTGCACCGTCAGCTGGCTGTTCGGCTTGAGGGTGCCCATCTCGAACGACAGGCTACCCATGCTGCTCTTCAGATCGGTTTTCTGTTGTTGCAGCGCCAGTCCGAACCCGGGGTTGCTCGCGTCGAGGTTCGAAATCACGATGTTCTGGTTGACGTTGGTGTTGCTGATCGTCCCGCCGACCTTGACCGTCTGGCTGGGCCCGTTGAGGTTGAAGCCGCTCGACACATTGCCGCCGATCACCGCACCCGATCCGTTGTTGAGGTTTTTGTGGCTACCCGTGACATTGCCGACGACGGTCAGCCCCGGCTGCCCGTTCGGCGATGTCGTGGTACGGATGCCATAGTTCGACGAATTGCCGCCGAGGTTGCCGCCGACGAACGTCCGCCCTTCGACCTCGGACGAGGATTCGAGGTTGCCGAGCACGACGAGATTCCACTCGCGCAGCGCATCGATGCCCGTGATCGTCTTGCTCTGAGCAAAAGCGGGTAGCGTCAATGCGGTCGCTATGATCGCGACGGGGAACAGAATGCGGTTCGAAAAGGCCACAGGTTATCGTCCGGTTTTCAATAGGAAGGCGCGGGCCCATAGGGCGTCTGTCGCCTCAGTTACACCGAAGTGCGACGGGCCGTTGTCCCGTTCCGGAACATCAGCCCGAAACCGTCGCACAGCCGTGTGGAAATCGCGGCGGACACCGCCCTAAGCGATGGAGAAAAAGCCGGTCACCGTCAGCCGCCCCGCCCCGGGGGCCGCTGACAGCGCATTGTCCGGCGAGATCGCGCCGCTGTGGAGGTTCCAGCTCCGATAGAGCAGCGCGCGGTTATAGCGCGCTGGTTCGCTGCGGATGCATTCGAACAGCGGCGTATCGCCCAGCACATATTCGGGCGGCGGCACCCCGCGGTGGCGCATTTCGATGTCGAGGTGCCGAAAGAACAGCTCGCGCTTTGTTTCATCGACCGTTTCGAACCCCGTCGAGCGGTGGCGAAAGAAGGCGGTGCCGTCGCCGCCTGCAGGCGACAGATAGTGGATGAGCGCGATACGATCCTCGGTGAAGGCGTCGACATGCGGCAGGCGCTGTGGGATCGTGAGCTCGCCCGCCGGAGTCGAGACGATCGAAAAGCTCGCATCGACGACGGTGATCGGTCCGGTCCGCCCGAACGCCTCGGCGGCCGCCGCCGCAATGATGGGGAGCTGCGTCGCCAGATAGTCGGCGGGGAGTACCGCCCGTACACCAGGAAAATGGTTGAGCGCCGGGGTAAAATCGGCCGCCTGTGCAACGCTCCGCAAGCCATCGGGATCGGGCGCAAAATCGTCGAGGATGACGAGCGGCTGCGCTTCGGCACCGATGCTCTCGATACGAAGTGTCGTCATTCGGCGCACGCCGCCGCACGCGCGAGCAGGAAGTCGCGTTCACGCTCGTTGCTCGACAACACAGCCGCGGCTTCAAACTGTGCCTTCGCTTCGCCCCGTCGCCCCGCTCGCAGCAAGAAATCGCCACGAGCAGCGGGCAACGGCGCATAGTTGCGGAGCACCGCGGCCTCGGCGATCGCGTCGATCAACCGCAATCCGGCCTCTGGGCCGAAGGCCATGCTGTACGCCACCGCGCGATTGAGCGCGACCACCGGCGACGGCATCACCTGCCCCAGCCGGTCGTAGAGCGCGGCGATACGCTGCCAGTCGGTGTCCTCCGCCGATCGCGCCCGCGCATGGCATGCAGCCAGCGCCGCCTGCAACGCATAAGGCCCATCGGCGCCGCCCAGCGCCCCGGCGCGATCGAGTGCATTCAGCCCACGACGGATCAACAACTGGTCCCACCGTGCCCGGTTTTGCTCGGTCAGCGGCACGAACCGCCCGTCGGGCCCGGCCCGCGCCGCCAGCCGCGACGCCTGAATTTCCATCAGCGCGAGCAGGCCAAGCACCTCGGGTTGTTCAGGCATCAACCCCGCGAGGATGCGCCCCAGCCGCTGCGCCTCAGCGCACAGCGGCGGGCGGACGAGCGACGGCCCCGCTGTCGCGGCATAGCCTTCGTTGAAGATCAGATAGACGACCTCGAGCACCGACCCGAGCCGCGCCTGAAGCTCCGCCCCGCGCGGCACCTCGAAAGCCACCCCCGCCTTGGCGATCGCCTTCTTCGCTCGCGTGATCCGCGCCGCGATCGCCGCTTCGTTCGACAGGAAGGCGCGCGCGATCTCGTCGACCGTCAGCCCGCCGACCAGCCGCAGCGTCAGCGCCGCGCGCGCCTCGGGCGAAATCACGGGATGGCAGGCGGCAAAGATCAGCCCGAGCAGTTCGTCGCCCAGCGGATCGTCGAGCGCCGCCTCGACGGCCTCAGCGCTCATGTCGCGCTCCTCGTCCAGTTCGCGCGCGATCTCGGCATGTTTCCGCTCCCGCATCGCGTGGTGCCGCACCCCGTCGATCACGCGCCTTTTCGCCGCCGCGGTCAGCCAGGCGCCCGGATTATCGGGCACGCCCGACTTCGGCCATTCGGTGAGCGCAATCAGCAGCGCCTCCTGCGCCAGCTCCTCTGCCCGGTCGACATCGCGCGTCATCCGGGCGAGCGCGGCGATCAACCGCGCGCGCTCGATCCGGAACACCGCCTCGATCGCCCGATGGGTTTCGTCCTTCGCCATGCCTGCCTTCTCGGGCAAGGGAGCCGGGGAGGCAAGCATGGCGGCGGACATGGCTTATTCGCCGCCGAGCTGCTCGCGCAGCCGCTGATCGCGTTCGGCGATCTCGGGCGTCACGGCCTCGCCGAAATCCTCCATTTCATAGAAAGGCCGGATTTCGAGTTCGCTCGGCCCCGGCATCGGGTTCGGACAACGCTTCGCCCACGCGACCGCCTCGTCCATGTCCTTGACCTCCCACACCCAATAGCCCGCGACCAGTTCGCGCGTTTCGGCAAAGGGTCCGTCGATCACCGACCGGCTCGCGCCATCGAACGCGATCCGCTTGCCGAACGACGAGGGCTTGAGCCCGTCACCGTCGACCATCACGCCGGCGTTGACCAGTTCCTCGTTGAACTTGCCCATCGCCTCGAACATCGCGGTCATGTCCTCGGTCGGCGGCAGGCCCTTTTCGCTGTCCTCGGTCGCTTTGACAAAGACCATCACACGCATTTTCCATCTCCTTTTCGATCGGGCCAAAAGCGGCTCCTGCCAACACGACGAACGAGCGTTCGCCAAATCGACACGAACCGAGAAAAAATTTTCAGGCGACTTCGGCCAGCGACTGCGGCGTCGAAAAACGCTGGCGATATTCGTGCGGCGACAGTCCGATCAGGCGGTGGAATAATTTGCGGAATGCCGCCGCATCCTCATATCCGACACTCCACGCAATCTGGTCGACCGTCCGCTTCGTAAACTCCAGCAGCTCGCGCGCCTTGCCGACGCGGATATGCTGGACATATTCCACCGGCGTCATGCCCGTCGCTGCCTTGAAGCGCCGTTGAAAGGTCCGCTCTTCCATCCCCGCCTCGCCCGCCATTTCGGGCACCGCCACCGGTCCCGCGCCCTTCGCCTGCAGCCAGTGCTGGACCTTCAATATCGCCTCGTCGCCATGGTTGAGCCTCGGCGCAAAGCTCGCATAATTTTTCTGCTCGCGCCCCGACGGATCGATCAGCAGGAAGCGCGCGGTCTCCATCATCACCGTCGGGCCCAGCAGGCGTTCGACGATCCGCAGCCCGAGGTCGGTCCACGCCATCAGCCCGCCCGCGGTGACGATATCGCCATCGTCGACCACCATCCGGTCGGCCTCCATCCGCACGTCGGGAAAGCGGGCTCGAAACTCCTCGGCAAAGAACCAGTGCGTCGTCGCGGGCCGACCGGCGAGTAATCCCGTCGCCGCCAGCGCGAACGCCCCGCCGCAATTCGACGCAAGCACCGTGCCCTGCGCATGCCGGTCGAGCAGCCAGCGCGCATAGGGCTCGACTTCGCCTGGTTCGAGCAATTTGTGCAGGCTGCCCGGCGCGATCAGCACCGCGGGCGAATTGGCGGCGCGTTCCTCTTCATGGCTGTCATAACAGCGGGCAAATCCCCCGCCCTCCTGCAGCCGCCAATGGCTGACGCGGATCGGGCGGCGGCCGTGATCGACCGCAAAACGCCCCGCGACATGAAACAGGTCGGTGATGCCATGGACCATCCCGGTCTGGCAGTCGGGGTACAGCATCATCCCGACCTCGACCAACGCGGGCGGAGCGTCCGGCACCTTCAACTTGGGCATCTCGCCTCCCCCCGATTGCACATATGTCGGATTTGACCCGCATAATGTCGCGTCCGCCAATCCCGCGCAAGATCGTCCCGGCCTATTTCCCAATCACCGGGACGGACACCCCGCCCTTCAAGTCGAAAGGAACCATATCATGACCACCATCACCACCAAGGACGGCACCAACATCTTCTTCAAAGATTGGGGCCCGAAGGACGCCCAGCCGATCGTCTTCTCGCACGGCTGGCCGCTCAGCGCCGACGCCTGGGACGCCCAGATGGTCTTCTTCGCCAACCAGGGTTTCCGCACCATCGCTCACGACCGTCGCAGCCATGGCCGCTCGGATCAGGTCTGGGATAACAACACGATGGACCAGTATGCCGACGACCTCGCCGAACTGATCGAACAGCTCGACCTGAAAGACGTCATCCTCGTCGGCCACTCGACGGGTGGCGGCGAAGTCACCCGCTATATCGGTCGCCATGGCACCGCCCGCGTCGCCAAGGTCGCGCTGATCGGCGCGGTCCCCCCGCTGATGCTCAAGACCGAAGCCAACCCCGACGGCCTCCCAATCGATGTCTTCGACGGCATCCGCAAGGGCACCTTCGACAACCGCCCGCAGTTCTTCAAGGATCTGACCCTTCCCTTCTACGGCTATAATCGCGATGGCGCGGCGGTTTCGGAAGCGGTGCGCGATGAATTCGTGCGGCAGGGCATGAACGGCGGTCTCAAGGGCTTGCTCGACAGCATCCGTGCCTTTTCCGAAAGCGACTTCAACGAAGATTTGAAGAAGTTCGACAAGCCGACGCTCGTCCTTCACGGCGACGACGACCAGATTGTGCCGATCGGCGCCGCAGCGCTCTCGACGGTGAAGATCGTCAAGCAGGCGGTGCTCAAGGTCTACAAAGGCGGCAGCCATGGCCTGACCGTCACCGAGCAGGACCGGTTCAACGCCGATCTTCTCGACTTCATCAACAACTGATAAGGAAGAGGCGCGGGCCCCCGACCGCGCCTCCTCTTTCTAATGAAAGGAGACGTGTCATGATCCTCGGTCTTACCATCCCGCAATTCACCACGCTTCACGTGCTGATCAGCTTCGTCGGCATCATCGCCGGCCTCATCGCCCTCCCGGCTTTCGCCCGTGGCCATATCCTGCCCCGCACCAACGCGATCTTCCTGTGGTTCACCCTGCTCACCAGCCTCACGGGTTTCCTCTTCCCGATCGTCGCCTTCACTCCGGCGCTCGGCACGGGAATCGTCTCGACGCTCGTGCTCGCAGTCGCCTTCTGGGCCTGGTACGCCCGCAAGCTCGCCGGTCGCGCCGCGACCGTCTATGCGATCACCGCGACGATGGGGCTCTACCTCAACCTCTTCGTGCTCGTCGTGCAGTCCTTCCTGAAAGTGCCCGCGCTCAACGCATTGGCTCCCACCGGAACCGAGCCGCCGTTCGCCGTCGCACAGGGTATCCTCCTCCTCGTCGCAATCCTCTTCGGATATATCGCGGTCAGGACGAGCCGCCGCATCGCAACCTGATAATCGGGCGCAAACCGACCATGGGGGCGGCGGAACGGCCGCCCTTGTCGCGTCGATCTCAAGCGCAATAATGCCCGGCCACCGAATTTTATCATACACCGTATCTCCCTCTTGCCACGCCTTCCGTTTACGTTAAGGTCAGCCACGAATTGCAATTGGAGATGATACATGGCCCTTCCCCCGATTTTCGACCGCCTGCGCCTGCCCGTCATCGGCTCGCCGCTGTTCATCGTGTCGGGGCCTGAACTGGTCATCGCGCAGTGCAAGGCCGGCGTCGTCGGCAGCTTCCCCGCGCTCAACGCGCGCCCGCAGTCGCTGCTCGACGAATGGCTCCATCAGATCACCGAAGAACTGGCCGCATGGGACCGCGACAATCCCGATCGCCTCTCGGCCCCCTATGCCGTCAACCAGATCGTCCATAAATCGAACGACCGGCTCGAGCAGGACATCGCGACCTGCGCCAAGTGGAAGGTGCCGATCACCATCACCTCGCTCGGCGCGCGCGAGGAACTCAATCAGGCCGTTCACAGCTGGGGCGGCATCACGCTCCACGACGTCATCGACGACCGTTTCGCGCGCAAGGCGGTCGAAAAGGGCGCCGACGGCCTGATCCCCGTTGCTGCGGGCGCGGGCGGGCACGCCGGCCGTCAGTCACCTTTTGCGCTCGTTCAGGAAATCCGCGAATGGTTCGACGGTCCCGTCGCGCTGTCGGGTGCGATCGGCCATGGCCGTTCGATCCTCGCCGCGCAGGCATGCGGCGCCGACCTCGCCTATATCGGCAGCGCCTTCATTGCGACTGCCGAAGCCAATGCCGATGAAGGCTACAAGAACGGCATCGTCGAAGGGCGCGCCGCCGACATCGTCTATTCGAACCTCTTCACCGGCGTCCACGGCAATTACCTCCGCCAGTCCATCGTCTCGGCAGGCATGGACCCCGACAATCTGCCCGAAGGCGACCTCAAGACGATGAATTTCGGATCGGGCGGCAACACCAAGGCGAAGGCGTGGAAGGATATCTGGGGCTCGGGCCAGGGTATCGGTCCGGTCACCGCGGTGCGCCCGGTCGCCGAATATGTCGCCGAACTCGAAGCGCAATATCTCGCCGCCCGCCGCGAACTTGAAGCGAAGGTGCGCCTTTAAGCCCATACAGCGGATCTGTCGGCGATGACGGCTTTGAGGTGGAAAGCGGACGTGCCTCCTTCCCCTTCGTCATCCCGGACTTGATCCGGGATCCATCGCGGCGCCGAAGTCATGGACCCCGGATCAAGTCCGGGGTGACGATGCAGGATAGGTCCGCAACCAGCCTACACACCAAACAGCTTGTCGATCGCTTCATCAAGATAGGGGCGATCGACGAACAGCCGCATCGGATCGCGCCGGTTCAGCCAGAATCCCGCACCATGCCGGTCGGTCAGCGCGCGGCGTGTCGTGTCCTGCAACAGGCGCAGCCGCATCACCGCGGTGCGCCGCGCGGCGTGTGGATCGGCCCGCGCATACAGTGCGAAATGCGCCCTGATCGTCTCGACCCGTGCCGCGAGGACGTCGCTATAGCCGTGATGCGGCCCGCGGTGCAGCGCGTGGCCAGACCGCAGCGCGACGGGTTCGCACGCGGGGAGCATCAAGCCATTGCGGCCGAAATGCGCGAGCGCGAATCCTTCGCCATGCAATTGCTCGAACATCGCCGCCATTTGCGGGCGATGCAGCAGCGCGATGGGAATGAGGTGATGGCGCTGGAACCCGGTTTGCGGCGCTGGTGCGCCTTGCCAACCGCGTCCCGGCATCAGCGATCGCGGCCGAATTCGACGACGACAGTCGATCTCTGGCCCGTATTACGCAGCGGCGGCAGAATCTCGATCCATTCGCCCGCCTCAAGGCCGCGCATCGTCCGCGCATATTGAATCGGGCCGTTGAGCATCATGTCGAGCGCCAGCCGTGAAAGGCGCCGAACCATCTCGGCAACCGTCCAGCCGCCCGGTATTCGTGCCTCCAATTCCTGCCCCGAAAAGAGCGCGAGCCCACGCGTTCCGATACTCGCACCGTCGCCAATATCCTTGCGCCGAAACGCGACGAGATGAAGCACTGGCGGCATGCCGCTCGCCAGCATTTCAGCGATCGAGGCGCGAAATTGCGGCGCATCCGACCACAGCCGTGCCGGCGACCAGAAGATATGGCTGGCGTCGAACAGGTCGATCAGCAGCACCATCATCTTGAAGAATTCGCGCATCCGGGTCGGTTGCTCGGTCGACGATGCCGACGCGCCATCCTGTTCAGGATCACGCTCGGGGATAAACACCCAGCACGCGCCGCTCTCGCGCCATCGCTGCGGCAAACTGGCAGCGAGCAGGCTGGTCGACGGATGGTCAGGATCGGCGAGGTCCAGCGCGGCATCAGCCGCAGGGCCGGCCAGAACCGAAACCGCCCCGAACGTCAGGCGAAAGCGCGGCGATGCGATCCGCTCAGCGCCATCGGCGCCGTCAATCCGCTCGGGCTTCAACCCCATGCGGCGCAACGCGGTTTCAACGGCCTCGCTCGAACCGCCGCGCATCGCCGCCCCAACGATCAGGGCAAAGGGTTCCGGGGGAACCGGCAGGATCAAAGCATCGCGATTGCCGACATCCATAGTTGCGCGGCCTTTATTGGGTCGCCCCTGCATCGCAAGACCCGCCCCAATGTTCAAACGCTTATTGCAACATGTCGCGAAGTTAACCTTCGCCGCGCGCTCAGATCGCGACCTGGCTTCCCAGCTCGACAACGCGGTTGGTCGGCAGGCGGAAATATTCCATCGCACTTTCCGAATTGCGGAGCATCCATGCGAACAGCTTTTCGCGCCAGATCGGCATGCCCGGCTTGCTCGCCGCGATCAGCGTCTGCCGCGACAGGAAAAAGCTCGTCTCGATCATCTTGAACTCGCCGCCGCAGCTCGTCACGCGCGTCAGCGCCTCGGGCACGTCGATCGGCTGCATGAAGCCATAGTTGAGCACCAGCCGGTGGAATCCCTGCCCCAGATCCTCGAGCAGGCAGAATTTCTCCTCGGGCACGAACGGCACGTCGGCGATCTTGATCGTCAGCAGGATGATCCGCGCGTGCAACACCTTGTTGTGCTTGAGGTTGTGGAGCAGCGCGTGCGGCACGCCGTCGCTGCTCGACGTCATGAACACCGCGGTCCCCGGAACACGCGTCGCGCTGTTCGCCGCCGATTTGACGAACACCGGGATCGGCATCGCACCTTCGGCCATTTCCTGCTGCATCAGCTTGCGCCCGCGCGACCAGGTTGTGAGCAAAGTGAAGATGGTGAGACCGATCGCGAGCGGCACCCAGCCGCCGTCGGGCACCTTGATCAGGTTCGCGCCGAAATAGGCGATGTCGACGATGAAAAACACCGCAAGGATAGGCAGCGCCTTCCACGCCGGCCATTTCCACAATGTGAAGAGCACGACGCTGAGCAGGCAGGTATCGATGAACATCGCTCCCGTCACCGCGATACCATAGGCCGCGGCGAGGTTGCTCGACGATCCGAAGAAGAGAACGAGGATGATGACCATCACCATCAGCCCCCAATTGACCATCGGGATATAGATCTGCCCCGCGGCCGAAGCGCTCGTATGCTCGACGCGCAGGCGCGGCATGAAGCCGAGCTGGATCGCCTGCTGGGTCAGCGAGAAGGCCCCCGAAATCACCGCCTGGCTCGCGATGATCGTCGCGGCCAGCGCGAGCAGCACTACCGGAATCTGCCACGCGTCCGGCATCATCTGGAAAAAGGGATCCTGGATCAGCTGCGCCGTCGGCGCGACCTCGCCTGCGAGCACCATCGCGCCCTGGCCCATATAATTGAGCATCAGCGCGGGCAGCACAAAGACGAGCCACGACAGACCAATCGGCCCGCGTCCGAAATGCCCCATATCGGCATAAAGCGCCTCGGCACCGGTCACCGCAAGCACCACCGCGCCGAGCGCGATGAAGGCGGTGAAACCGTCGAGATAGAAGAATCGCAGCGCGTTCAGCGGGTTCAGCGTCTCGAATATGATCCCCGGATTGCCAACGATATGGATCAGGCCGAGGATCGCGAGCATCGTGAAATAGGCGAGCATGATCGGCCCGAAGAGCATCCCGACCTTTGCCGTCCCGCGCGCCTGGATCGCGAACAGCCCGATCAGGATCGCGAGCGCGATGGGCACGATATAGGGCTCGAACCCCTTGTTCACATATTCGAGCCCCTCGGTCGCCGAAAGCACCGACATCGCGGGGGTGATCATGCTGTCGCCATAGAAGAGCGCGGTCGCAAACACGCCGAGCAGGATGATCGGCCACGTCCAGCGTTTTTCGCCCGACGATCGGCTGATCAACGCGAGCAGCGCCAGGCTGCCTCCCTCACCCTTGTTGTCGGCCTTCATGATCGTCAGCACATATTTGAACGTCACGACGAGCATCATCGACCAGAAGACAAGGCTCAGCACGCCATAGATATGCAGGGGGTCGGCCTCGATCCGGTGGTGCCCGGCAAAAGTCTCGCGAAACGCGTAAAGCGGGCTCGTGCCGATGTCACCAAACACGACGCCGATCGCGCCGACGGCGAGCTTCAGCTTGCCATCGCTGTGATGTCCATGCCCGTAGTGGGCCGTTTCGGCGGCAGCAGTGGCAGCGCTTGGGGCGCCGCTCGCTGCCTGTTGCGACTCAGCAGTCATTGCGGGCCTTTAGACGAGCCCGCGCCTTTGTAATAGGTTTCAATTTGGGACGTCCGCGGGCGGCACGGCGGCCGGTGTCTCGGCAGGCATCTGCGGTCCAAGCGCCTGACGCAATTGCGCAAGCCGCATCTCCAGATCGGGCCGCCACGGTGCGTCGGCGGGGCTTGTTGCGAGCAGGCGGCTCCATACCGCCTCGGCGCCCTTAAGGTCACCGCCCTGTGCCATCGCGAGCCCGGCAAAGAAAGGCGGCGCGGGATGCGACGGATCGCGCTTCGCCGCCTCGTCAAACGCGAGCGCCGCCGCGGGCGACATCGCCCCGCCGCCATGCTGCGCCAGCGCGTTGCCAAGCCCGACCCACAGGTCGACATTGTCGGGATATCGCTCCAACCCCTTTTCGAGCGTCTTCGCCGCGAGTTCGGTCTTGCCGGTGCGCGCGAAACCGTCGGACATGCCGAGCCATTGCGCAGCAGGGCCGAAACGTTCAGACATGCCTTGCCGCTGGTCGGTCAGCGCTTTACCGAAATTCTCGGGCTCCTCGATCACGGCAACGGGCTTACCGGGCAACGATGGGCTGCCCTGCAGCGCATAGCCCGCGAGCCCGAGCATCACCGCCGCTCCTGCCAGAGGCCGCGCCCCGGCAGGCAGCTTGCCAAGCCAGAAGATGCCGCCGATCGTCAGCAGCGCGGCGAGCAGGATCCACAGCCAGATCATGCCGCCTCCTCCTCGTCTCCACTCGCGCCGCGGCGAAACCGGCCAAAGGCCAGCCAGCCGCCGAGCGCAAGAAAGAGCAAGGGCCCGAGCCAAAGCAGCGCCGTGGCGCCGTCGAACGGCGGGTCATAGCTGACCCAATTGCCGTAACGCGCGACGAGCCATGTCTTGATTTCGGCCGGGCTTTCGCCCGCCGCGATCTTGCTTCGCACCTCATGCCGCATATCACCCGCGAGCGGCGCATCGCTATCCGCAATCGACTGCCCCTGACAGACGAGGCAGCGAAGCTCCTCCATCAAGGCTTTCGCCCGCGCTTCCTGCGCCGGGTCCTTAAGCTGCTGATAGGCGTAGGGCGCGGGCGGCAGCCGGTCCTGCGCGGCGAGCGGCAGGGCAAGCGCGCCCAGCAGACAGAGAAGCATCAGCCGCAGGCTCATTTCATCGCCTCAAGCTTCGCGACGATCCCGGGCACCTGATCGGCCAGGATCACGCCCTGAATCTGCTCGCGGATAATCCCCTTGCCGTCGATCAGAAAGGTTTCGGGCACGCCCGATGACCCCAGCGCGATCTGCACGCTGCTCTGCATGTCCGACCCGATGCGGTCGAACGGGTTACCATATTCGCGCAGGAACATCGCGACATCCTCCGGCCGGTCGCGGATCGCGATGCCGTCGATCGGCACGCCCGCGGCCTTCAAGGCCTCAAGCTGCGGCGCCTCGGCGCGGCACGGAATGCACCAGCTCGCAAAGACATTGACCAGCCGCGGCCGGCCATCGGCAAGCTGGTTGCTCTTCAACCCTTCAACGCCCGCAGTCGCGGGCGGCAGGTCGAACAGCGGCATCGGCTTGTTGATCCACTGCGACTGGATCAGCGTCTCGGCGGGCGTCACCAACCGATAGACAAAGGCGCCAAATAGCAGCCCCATGATCGCCAGCGGCACAAACAGGACCCAGCGGTTCTTCATGGCGCGAAACGCTCCCCGGACTTGCGGGCGCGGCGGGCGCGCCAGATGTTCAGCAATTGCGCGCGGCCGAGCAGCGACAGCGCCGCGCCGATGGCGATCAACGCCCCGCCCAACCAGATCCACCACACGAGCGGCTTCCACCACAGCCGGATCTGATAGCGGCCGGCGCCGCCATCCTCGTTTGCGACCGGCTGCCCCAGCACGGCATAGAGCTGCCCGCCCGGCCGCGTCAGCAGCGCCGCCTCGTTGGTTTCAACCGGCGCCGCGCCCATAAGGCCCGGGAAGGTGCGCGCTTCCGGCCGCATGGTAAAGCTGCCGCCCGACGATGTCGTCGCAACCAGCGTGCCTTCGATTGCGGTATAGTTCGGCCCCGCAACCGGCCGCACGCCGACGAACTTCACTGCAAAATCGCCGATCTTGACGACCTCGCCCGGTGCGGCGGCAACCAGCCGCTCCTTGATGAAGGCGCTTTCGGCGCCCATCCCGGCAAGGCACACCGCGACGCCGAAATGCGCGACCACCATGCCCCATGTCGGCAGCGGCGTGCGGCGCAGATTACGCCCCCACAAGGGCGCGAGGCTCGCGACCGCGACGACGCCCGCAACGGTCATCCCGAGCAACGGCAATATCCCAACCTTACCGCCGAACAGGACGAGGCCGAACAATACTACCGCCCCGGCAAAGATCGCCAGCGGCAACCGCGACCACAGCCGCTTCCCGTCATCCTTGCGCCAACTCAGCAGCGGCCCCGCGACCATGACAAGGCACAGGATCAGCGCGAGCGGACCCGCGACCTTGTTATAATAGGGCGGCCCCACCGAGATCTTTTCGCCCATCGCCTCGGCGACAATCGGATAAAGTGTGCCGAGCAGGACAAGCGCGAGGATCGTCGTCAGCAGCAGATTGTTGATAACCAGCGAACCTTCGCGGCTCAGCAGCGCGAATTTCTTGCCCTCGGCCACGCTTCCGGCGCGCAGCGCGAACAGGGTCAGCGCGCCGCCGATATAGATCGCCATCAGCGCGAGCAGGAAGGTCCCGCGCTCGGGATCGACGGCAAAGCTGTGGACGCTGGTGAGCAGCCCCGACCGCACGATGAACGTCCCGACCATCGACATCGAGAAACCGATCACCGCCAGCATCACCGTCCACGCGCGCAGCGCGTTACGCGTCGCGGTCACCGCAACCGAATGGAGCAAGGCCGCGCCCGCGAGCCACGGCACGAGCGACACATTCTCGACCGGGTCCCAGAACCACCAGCCGCCCCAGCCAAGCTCATAATAGGCCCAATAGCTACCCGCGGTGATGCCGAGCGTCAGGAAAATCCAGCTGCCGAGCACCCACGGCCGCATCGCGCGAGCGAAGGCCGGACCGATCTCGCGCGTAATCAGCGCGCCGACGGCAAAGCTGAAGGCGACCGAAAGCCCGACATAGCCGACGTAAAGCGTCGGCGGATGGAAGGCGAGCCCGATGTCCTGCAGGAGCGGGTTGAGCCCCTGCCCGTCGGGCGGCGCCACCGGAAGCCGCTTGAACGGGTTCGACGAGAACAACAGGAAGGCAAAGAAACCGAGGCTGAGCGCCGCTTGCGCGGCCAAAGTCGCGACCAGCGTATCCTCGCGCAGCCTTTTTTCGAAAATCGCAATCAATCCGCCCGACAGCGAAAGGATCATCAGCCAGAGCAGCATCGACCCTTCGTGATTGCCCCACGTCCCCGCAACCTTGAAAATCATCGGTTTCAGGCTGTTGCTGTTGCGCGCGACCAGTTCGACCGACATGTCCGAACGCACGAACAGCGCGATCAGCAACCCGAACGCCACCGCGGTGAGCACGCCCTGCGCGACGCTTGCCGGCCGCACGAGCGCCGCCAGATCCTTGGACCCGCCGCGCAGGAACAAGGTGCCCGCGACGAGCGACAGACAAGCGAGCGCCGCCGCGATCCACAGCAGGGCCAGACCGAGTTCGGCGATCATGTCGTTGCCGGCGCCTTCATATTCTTCGGCATCTCGCCCATCTGCGGCGGCATATAACGCTCGTCATGCTTGGCGAGGATGCGGTCGGCGACGAATGTCCCGTCGGCGCGCATCCGGCCGTCAGCGACCATGCCGCTCTCCTCGCCGAACAGGTCGGGGACGATGCCCTTATACTCGACCGGCACCGACGCCTTGCCGTCGGTCGCGACGAAGCGGATCGTCAGCCCATCGGCCTGCCGCTCGATGCTGCCCTTGGCGACCATGCCGCCCAGTCGCATCGGCTCATCGACCGCAGCCTTGCCGCCCTCGATCTCGACCGGGGTACGGAAATAGGCCGCCTCGTCGCGCAGCGCGCTCGCCGCCAGCACACCCGCGCCCGCAACGCCGCACAGCGCGACCAGCGCCAGAACCAGCCGTTGATGCTTGGCCTTCACTTACGATCCTTTCGCAGCGCGTCGCTGCGCTTTTCGGCCTTTTTCATCGCCCGCCAGCTAGCCCAAAGTACCGCGCCGGTCAGCACGACGGTCAGCCCATAGGCTGCGGCGACAAATGCCCATTGTCCGCCCCCGCTGATCACCCCCGTCATGTCAGGGTCTACACTCGATTGTCACGCCGTCGAGGCGCCGAAATGGCGAACAGCTCGAACCGAAAAATGCGCCGGGAAGGCTGGTTGCCTTTCCAAGCGTTTTTCGGTTCGAGATGGAAGCCATTTGGGCGTCCCGAAGGGATTTGATCAAAATGGCCCATTGCTTCGTCGAGAAGCCTTGAAATATCGACATATTACTTCGTCTTCCCTCCTCGCACTGAGCCATTTTGCTTAAAACCTCGACGGCGTGACAATCGAGTGTAGACCCTAAATCCCCTCGTCGTCCGCAAGCCGCCTGAGCCGTGCCGCAACGCGGTTGTCGGCGATGATCCGACGCATCCGCATCAGCACAATGGCGCCGAATAGCAAAGAAAAGCCGAACACGGTCAAGCCCAGCGGCCAAAGCAACGCCCCGTCGATGCTCGATCCGCGCAGCGTGATGCTCGGCCCTTGGTGCAGGCTGTTCCACCAGACGACGCTGCGGTTGATGATCGGAATATTGATTGCGCCGACCAGCGCATAGATCGCCGCGCCGCGCGACAGGGAACCGCCCTGCCTTTGCCCGTCATCGCCGCTCGTCAGCGCGATAAAGCCCGCATAAAGGAACAGCAGGACGAGCATCGACGTCATCCGCCCATCCCATTCCCACCAGGTGCCCCAAGTCGGGCGGCCCCAGATCGATCCGGTGGCGAGGCACAGCGCGGTGAACAGCATCCCCGGCACGGCGATCGCGCGCGCGGCAATTCCGGAAAGCGGATGCCGCCAGACAAGCTGAATCAGCCCGGCTATCGCAAGCGACGTCCAGCCACCCATGCCGAGCCAAGCGGACGGGACATGGACGTAAAGGATGCGCGCGGTCTCGCCTTGCTTGTAGTCGCCCGGCACGATAGCGAGCCCAGCCCAGGCGCCGGCCAGAACGAGCAACAGCCCAACGCCCAGCAGCCACGGCGTGAGCGGCTTGGCGATCGCAAGAAAGCGCGTGGGATTAGCGTAAGCGTGCATCGGGTCGCGTCGTCCTTAGGCGAGCCGGGGAAAGTGGTCCAGCAATTTGCCCGGTGCGACCCGGCACATCGGTGATGCCATATGCTGCGGCTTGGTCAACCCTCGGGCCGCGTCCATATCCAGCTTCCGGTCACGACCGCCGCGATCACCGGTACCATCACCCACGGCCAAGGCGAAAAGATCGCGGCGAGCACGATGCTGAACGCAAAGGCTCCGGTTGCGGCGATCTTGCCCTTGCGGCTGATCGCACCCTTCTCGCGCCACGCGGCGATATGATGCCCAAAATGCGGGTGAGTCAGCAGCCACGTCTCAAGCCGCGGCGACGAGCGAGCAAAGCAAAAAGCGGCAAGAATGACGAACGGCACGGTTGGCAACAGCGGCAGGAATGCGCCGATCGCGCCAAGTCCCAACGACGCCCAGCCCGCGACCAGATAAAAATGCCGTTTCATCAGGGGCTGGCTTAGCGGAATTAAACCGCCTTGCCACCCATCCCGTTCGCCCTGAGCTTGTCGAAGGGCCGCTCTTCTTTTCGCCGTCCGAGCAAGAAAGAACGGTGCTTCGACAAGCTCAGCACGAACGGAATAAGGGTTGGCGGATCAGCCGCGCCCGATCAGTTTCTGCGCCATCCGGTCGGCCACCACTGACGCCGGCGTGCCGCTCGCCTTGCTCTCGGCCCAGATCTCGGCGAGGCGGCCGGGGATCTGGCGAATGCGGCTTTCGACTTCCTCGCGGCTGCTCTGCCCCAGATATTCGAGCGCGACATTGATGATGCCGCCCGCGTTGATGACATAATCGGGGGCATAGACGATGCCGCGATCATGCACGCGCTGGCCGTCGAGCGCCGTCGCAAGCTGGTTATTCGCGCCGCCCGCAACGATCGGTACGCGCAGCTTTTCGATGCTCGCCTCGGTCAGGATCGCGCCGAGCGCATTGGGGCTCAGCACATCGGCCTCGACCTCCATGATCGCCGCCGAATCGGCAAGCTCGGCACCCAGTTCGTCGGCGAGTTCCTTCGCGCGCGTCAGATTGACGTCGGCGAGCGTCAGGATCGCGCCATCGGCGGCCAGCCGCCGCGCAACGCCGCCGCCCACGCTGCCCACGCCCTGAATCGCGACGCGCACCCCTTTTGCACTATCGGTGCCGAGCCCCTGCTTGATCGCGGCGAGGATGCCCAGATAGACACCGAGCGCGGTCTGCGGGCCCGGATCGCCGCCGACTTCGTCGCCCGCGACGGGCAACCCGCTGACATGCTTGGTCTGGTGGGAAATCGCGACGATGTCGGCGACCGACATGCCGACGTCTTCGGCAGTCACATAGGCGCCGCCGAGCGAATCGACCGCGCGGCCGAATGCCGCGAGCAGTTCGGGAGTCTTCGCGCCATGTTCGTCGGCCAGGATCACGCCCTTGGCGCCGCCCATCGGCAACCCGGCCATCGCATTCTTGTAGCTCATGCCGCGCGACAGGCGCAGCGCATCGGTGATCGCCGCCGCACGCTGCGGATAATGCCAGTAACGGACGCCGCCGGCGCCGGGGCCGAGGTGGGTGGAGTGAACGGCGATGACTGCCGTCAGCCCGCTCTGCCGGTCGCGGAACATGTGGACATGTTCATGATCGTCGAAATCGGCGAAATCCCAGACAGCGGACATAGACTCATCCCTCCACGAGAAATTGGGGCATTAGAAAATTACGTCTGAACGCAATAATCCGATAGGGACGGAGAGTCACCCCAAATCCCGCATGTGCGCGAAGATAGAGAAAATGGGGCGACCAACGGGGCTCGAACCCGCGACCTCCGGTACCACAAACCGGCGCTCTAACCAACTGAGCTATGGTCGCCACATAACGAAGAGCGGCGCGCGAAGCGCCCTCGACAGCGCGCGGCGAATAGGCGCGCATCCCCCCGCTCGTCAAGCATTGTTCGCACGCGCTTCCCTGCTAAAAAGCGCGCCATGGCTGCGAATGAACATGTCGACATGGCGACCTCGGGCGCTGACCGCACCGCAGAGCGGCTCGCCGCCATCCCCGGCATTCGCCGCGCGCCGACGCCAAAGCTGCAACAGTTCATGCTTTCGGGCTTCCTCGACGCCGAAACCTGTGCCGCGCTGATCGCGCAGATCGACCGCGATGTACGGCCTTCGACGATCGCCGATCCGAACGGCGACGACGCGTTTCGCACCAGCACGACGTGCGACCTCGACCATCGCGACCCGATCGTAATCGCGGTCAACAACCGTCTCCACGACCTCACCGGCATCCCGCGCGAATATGGCGAACCAATGCAGGGCCAGCGCTACGACGTCGGACAGGAGTTCAAGGCGCACACCGACTATTTCGATCCGCACGGCGCCGATTGGGAAACCTATTGCACTATCCCCGGCCAGCGCAGCTGGACGCTGATGATCTACCTGAACGAGCCCGCTGCCGGCGGCGCGACGCGCTTCCTCGCGACTGGCAAGATGCACCAGCCCGAGGCGGGCAAGCTGCTCGCATGGAACAATGTCCGTACCGACGGCACCGCGAACCCCGATACGCTCCACCACGGGATGAAGGTGCGCAAGGGCCGCAAATATATCATCACCAAATGGTTTCGCGAACGCCCTTGGCCGTGGGCTGAGGGGGAGCTGGCCGCGGCCCGCGGGGGGGGGGGGGCCC